>Ga0233425_10000644_pt1 | contig 87818 bp, 70 predicted proteins | sample Watercolumn_Towu_2_FD_181712 | JGI IMG/M metagenome (GOLD analysis project Ga0233425, IMG submission 181712) | Freshwater microbial communities from Lake Towuti, South Sulawesi, Indonesia - Watercolumn_Towuti2014_140_MG | ecosystem: Environmental > Aquatic > Freshwater > Lake | place... | reverse complement strand
CGCTCGATGTGCCATGTCGTGCTGATCTGCCCAGGAAACCACGCTCTTTCCCGCCTTCGTGTCCTTCGTGTCTTCGTGGTGAGCATGGCTGTTCCTCTCGCAGCCTCCACCAACTCTGCTCGCGCCCTCGCAAGCCGGGCTGCTAGCGTCCGGCCTGCGCCGGCCGCACGACGGAGCCGCCGGACTTGGTGTCGCGCTCGAGGGCGATCAGGCCGCGCTTCTCGGCGTCGTCGAGCAGCTCGCTGAAAGAGTCGAAACCGTAGTACGACTCGTTGAAGCCCGGCTTGCGGCGGCGCAGCGCCTGCTTGATCATCGAGCCCCAGATGCGCTCGTCGCCGCCGCGCTCCTCCAGCAGCGCCTCGAGCGTTTCGACCACCAGGTCCAGCGCCTCCTGCCGGCGGTCCTCGGCCGCGCGTTCGCCGCGGCGCGGCGCGGCGGCGGCCGCCGCCGGCGCCGCGGCGGCCGCCGGCCGCGCCGGCGGCCGCTTGGCGGTCTGCCGGCGGCGCTTGGCCTCGTCGGCGCGCACGAGATCGTCGTAGTAGATGAACTCGTCGCAGTTGGCGATCAGCAGGTCGGACGAGGAGTTCTTGACCCCCACGCCGATCACCAGCTTGCCGTTCTCGCGCAGCTTGCTGACCAGCGGCGAGAAGTCGGAGTCGCCGCTGACGATCACGAAGGCGTCCACGGTGGTCTTCGTGTAGCACAGGTCCAGGGCGTCGACCACCATGCGGATGTCGGCCGAGTTCTTGCCCGACTGCCGCACGTGCGGAATCTCGATCAGCTCGAAGGAGGCCTCGTGCAGCAGCGCGCGCGCATCGCGGTAGCGCTCCCAGTCGCAGTAGGCCTTCTTGACGATGATCGAGCCCTTGAGCAGCAGCTTCTCCAGCACGCGCCGGATGTCGAACTTCTCGTACTGGGCGTCGCGCACGCCCAGGGCGACGTTCTCGAAGTCGCAGAAGACGGCCAGGTTGCGGGTGTCGGTCGCGGTAGCCATGCGCGTTCTCCCCGGCGCCGTCGCGGCGCCGCGTTTCCGGGATCAGAAACCGTGCGCGGGTAGTGTACACATTGTGCGCCCGTCCATCCATCCCCCTGGCGCCGCCTGGCGCCTGCCACCGGGACCTGCTTCTCCGTCCCCGGGGCGCGCCGGATTCCGGCTCAGTTGCCGCCCAGCGCGCGGCGCAGGTAGGGCATGTACTGGCGCCAGTAGACGACGATCGAGATCGTGTTGACGGCGATGCCGAGCGCCTCGAGGACGTAGAGCAGCGGCCGCGGCAGCCAGCACGGCGACCAGGCGGCGTAGACGTAGACCGCGCAGGCGATCGGGAAGCTGAGGGCGGTGCGGAGCTTGCCGGCCCAGTTGGCCTTGACGTCGACGCCGAACTGCACGGCCACGCTGCGCAGGAACGTCACCCACTGGTCGCGCATCATGAAGAGCACGGTGAAGACGAGCATCACGATGGCGTGCGCGTTCTCGTCCGGCCGGCGCGCGATCAGGTAGAGCAGCGTCGGCAGGACCACGAGGTAGAAGACCTTGTCGGTGATGGGATCGGCCAGGGCGCCGAAGCGCGTGACCACCTGCCAGCGACGCGCGAGCGCGCCGTCGAAGGCGTCGGTCAGCGAGGCGACCACGAGGCAGGCGAGGGCCGCGGCGGCGAGCCAGGCGGCGCCGGGCCGGAACACGTGCCAGACGGCGGCGACGGCGAACAGCACCACGAGCGGCGCGCGCACGAGCGTCAGGCCGTTAACGACGAGAAGGCGGGTGCGGCGGGTCATGGCGATCTCCGGGCGTGCAGCAGCGCGTCGACGACCTCGGCGAATCCGGCGCCGCCATCACGGCTGGCGATCCAGGCCGGGCCGTGGGCCATCAGGTCGAGGAAGCGGCTGACGTTGGCGACGCCGAAACCGTGGCGGAAGGCGCGGAACATGGGTTCGTCGTTGGGAGCGTCGCCGCAGAAGGCGCAGGCGTCCAGCGGCGCGCCGGGCGCGTCGCCGTCGAGGTCGCGGAGGAAGCGCCGGACCATGGCGAGCTTGTCGAAGTCGCCGAACCAGCCGTTGACGTGGATGGAACTGATCTTGGCCGTGGCGCCGTGGGCCTGGAAGATTTCGACGATGCGCAGGATGGCCGCGCGCGGCAGCGGCGGCACGTCCTCGCAGAAATCGATCGCGAGGTCGAGTTCGCGGAACGGCTGGTCCGCGGCCACGGCACAACCGGGCACCTGCCGCAGGATGTCGTCCCGCACGGCTTCCAGGCGGCGGCGGTTGGCGGCGCGCGTGGTTGGATCCTGGGCGTAGACGCGGACCGGGCCGCGGTCGGTCAGGCGGTAGTAGAGGCCGCCGTTCTCGCCGACGACACCGGCCACGGGCCACTGGCGGACGATGGCGTCGCACCAGCCGGCGGGCCGGCCGGTGACCGGCACGACGCGCAGGCCGGCGCCGGCGGCGCGCCACAGGGCGTCGAACGCCTCGCGCGTCACGCGGCCGCGGACGGTCAGCGTGTCGTCAATGTCCGTGAAGAGCGTGGTGACGCCGCGGAACGCGCCAGCCGGCGCGGCCGACAGGGGTTGTGGCGGGTGGGCTGGCATGACGGGCTGGCGGACAATGTACCATGCCGGCCGGCCGGCGGGCGAGCGCCGGCCGCCGCGGCTGTGGTACACTGCGGCATGACCTCGCGCGAACGCGTCCAGACGGTCCTGCACCGGGGTGTGCCGGATCGCGTGCCCGTGAACTACAGCGCCAATCCCGGCATCGACGCCCGTCTGAAGGCGCACTTCGGCCTCGGGCCGGACGATGGCGATGTACGCGACGGCGCGGAAACACGGCGCGTACGGGTGAACGGATCGCGCCGCCAGACGCGGGAACTCACCGCCACGGCGTCTGCAGCGGGCTGCGCGGCGGGCGCGGCAGGGTATCGGACGGCGCGCGGTTCCGGCGGCGGCCCATGACACCCGCCACGATCGCGGCGCCGGCCACGATCGCGCCGGCCACGGCGGCGATCACGCGCCAGTTGCCGTGCCCGCCGCGGGCCTCCGGGGCGTGGTCGGAGCCCGCGGGCCCGGCCGCGGCGGCATTCGTGGCATCGGCGGACGGCGGGGGCAGCGGCTCGGGCGGCAACAGGGCGAAGGCGCGCGCCAGGCACTCGGCGGCCGCCTTGTCGCGCTCCTTCCCGAGGCGGCCGGCGCTGCCGGCCACGGCCGCGAACACGCGGCGGCCGTTGCGCTGCGCGCTGACCACGATCGAGTAGCCGGCGGCGCGGAACCAGCCGGTCTTGAGGCCGTCCACGCCGGCCACCGTCTCCAGCAGGTGGTTGTGGTTGCTCATCACGAACTTCGGCGATTCCCGGAAGACGCGCTCCCGCGTGGCCGTGTAGCGCAGAATCTCCGGGTGGCAGGCCACGAGCGCGCGGCCGAGCATCGCCAGGTCGCGCGGCGTGGAGACGTCGACCTCCTCCGGCCGGCGGGGCGGCGTCGGCGGCACTCCGTGGCAGGTGAAGAAGCGCGTGCGCCGCAGGCCCAGCTCCTGCGCCTTGCGGTTCATCCGTTCCACGAACGCGGCCTGCGACCCGGCCGCGTGGATGGCGAGCGCGACGGCGGCGTCGTTGGCGGACTGCACCATCAGGGCGTACAGGAGGTCGTCGACGGTGAACACCTCGCGCTCCTTCAGGTACACCTGCGAACCGCCCAGGCCGGCCATCTCCGCCGTCACCTCGACCCGATCGTCCAGGCGGACGGCGCCCTGCCGGACACCGTCGAGCACGACGAAGGCGTTCATCAGCTTGATCACGCTGGCCGGGTAGACGACGGCATCGGCGTTGGTCTCGACCAGGACCCTGCCGGTGAGGCCGTCGATGGCGATCAGGCCGATGCAGGGGTCGCGCGCGATCGTCGGCAGGTATTCCTTCGAGGAGACGGCCCCGGCGGCGGGCTTCTTCGCCGGTGCAGCAGCCAGGACCAGGGCCGGGAGGAGCACGGCGACGGCAAGCGCGGAACGGATTCGCATGGCCGCGTATGTTTGCGTTTCGCGCGGCGGGAGTCAAGGCCCGCCCCCGCCCAGGCCGGGTCCTTTTCTTCCTTTACAGTCACGGGCCGGAACGCCTATAGTCGCCCCCAACAAGAAACAAGAAGGACAAGCCAAGCGGAACAAGGACCAGCGAGTGACATGAGCCAGATGGACAAGGTAGCGATCCGCAAGCCGTTCCAGCGCCACGAGCGCGACACCGGCTCCAGCGAGGTGCAGATTGCGGTATTGACGCGCAAGATCGAGGCGCTGACCGAGCACCTGAAGAACCATAAGAAGGACTTCAGCTCCCGGTACGGCCTGATCCGCATGGTCAATGCGCGCCGCACGCTCCTCGACTATCTGCGGAGCCAGGACGAGAGCCGCTACCTCAAGCTCATCAAGGATCTCAACATCCGGCGGTAGCTCCCCTGTCGGAGCCTGCCGGCGTCTTCGCCCCACCCGACCGGGCCGCGTGACGGCCCGTTCCGCGCCCGGGGCGACCGCGATCCGCCCGTCCGGGCCCTGTTCCGCGAAAGGAAACCATGAAGGACTCCGTCTCCGTGGCCGTCGAGATCGGCGGCAAGACCCTCACGATCGAAACCGGGCTCCTCGCCCGCCAGGCCGCCGGCGCCGCCGCCGTCACCCTCGGGGACACGGTGATGTTCTCGGCCGTGACCACCACCGGCAAGCCGCGCGAGGGCGCGGACTTCTTCCCGCTGCAGGTGGAGTACCGCGAGAAGTACTACGCCGCCGGCCGCTTTCCGGGCGGCTTCTTCAAGCGCGAGGCGCGGCCCTCCGAGAAGGAGATCCTCACCGCGCGCATCACCGACCGGCCCATCCGGCCGCTGTTCCCGGACGGTTTCATCAACGAAATCCAGATCAACAGCATGGTCATGTCGGCCGACGGCGAGAACGAGCCGGACGTGCTGAGCGTGATCGCCGCCAGCGCGGCGCTGCACATCTCCGAGATCCCCTTCATGGGCCCGGTCGGCGCCGTGCGCATCGGCCGCATCGACGGCCAGTGGGTCATCAACCCCAGCCACGACCAGCGCACGAAGAGCGACCTGGACCTGGTCTACGCGGGCACGCGCGAACGCTTCCTGATGATGGAGGGCTCGGCCGACGAGATTTCCGAGGCCGACTTCTTCGCCGCCATGCAGCGCGCGCACGAGGAGGTCGTCCGGATCGTCGACGCCCAGGTCGCCCTGCGCCGCCAGCTCGGCAAGCCGGACAAGGTCATCGTCGAGCAGGCGCCCGACGCCGAGAAGATGGCCTTCCTGCGGACGACGGCCGGCGAGGAGCTGCGCCAGGTCCTGCTGGTGGGCGACAAGCTGCAGCGCCAGGAGCGCGTGGAGGCCGTCAAGACCGCGCTCCAGGCCAAGGCCCTTGAGAAGTGGCCGGAAATGGAGGCGCACCACTTCGCCTCGCTCTTCGACGCGCTCGAGATCGAACTCGTGCGCTGCAACGTCCTCGACCACGGCCAGCGCATCGACGGACGCGGCATGGACGCGATCCGCCCGCTGTACGCCCAGCTCGCGCTGCTTCCCCGCTGCCACGGCTCGGCCCTGTTCAACCGCGGCGAGACGCAGTCGGTCGGCACGGTGACGCTCGGCACCAAGCAGGACACGCAGGAGCTGGACGCCATCACCGGCGGCGACAAGGAAAAGAAGTTCATGCTGCACTACAACTTCCCGCCCTACTCCGTGGGGGAAGTCGGCCGCCTGGGCAGCACCGGCCGCCGCGAGATCGGCCACGGCGCGCTCGCCGAGCGCTCCCTGCGGCCGGTCGTGCCGAACGACTACCCCTACACGATCCGCGTCGTGTCGGACATCATGGGCTCGAATGGCTCCTCTTCCATGGCCAGCGTCTGCGTCGGCAGCCTCGCCATGATGGACGCGGGCATCCCCATCAAGGGCGCGGTGGCGGGCGTATCGGTCGGCCTGTTCACGAGCAAAGACGAGTCCAAGCGCGTGATGATCACCGACATCCTCGGCGCCGAGGACCACTGCGGCGACATGGACTTCAAGGTCGCCGGCACGGAGAAGGGCATCACCGGCTTCCAGGTCGACCTCAAGCTCCGCGGCCTGCCGTGGGACGTGGTCGAGCAGGCGCTGGCCCGCGCCCGCGCCGGCCGCCTGCAGATCCTGGAATTCATGCGCGGCGTCATCGCCGCGCCGCGGCCCGAGCTCTCGCCCTACGCGCCGCGCATCACCACGATCCACATCCCGGTCGACAAGATCGGCGGCCTGATCGGCCCCGGCGGCAAGAACATCCGCCGCATCACGGAGCTGTCCGGCGCGCAGATCGACATCGAGGACGACGGCACCGTCAACGTCTTCGCCACCAACGCCGAATCCATGGAGATCGCGGTGCGCGAGGTGCAAATGGTCGTGGCCGAGGCCGAGGAGGGCCGGATCTACGAGGGCACGGTCACCGGCATCAAGGAGTTCGGCTGCTTCGTCGAAATCCTGCCCGGCAAGGACGGCCTCTGCCACATCAGCGAACTGGCCGAGCAACGCATCCGCGCCGTCGAGGACGTCTGCAAGATCGGCGACAAGATGTGGGTCAAGTGCATCGGCATTGACGATCGCGGCCGCGTCAAGCTCAGCCGCCGCGAAGCCATGCGCGACCTCGACCAGCAGCACCGGCAGGCCGAGGGCGGCCAGCCGGCGGCCGCGCCGCAGGCGCAGCCGCCGCCGCTGCCGGCCAATGCGCCCCATGGCGAGGCGCGCCGCCCCGCGCCGCGCGACGAATACCGGCCGGGACAGCGTGACGAGCGCCGCGACGACCGGCGCGGCCCGCCGCGGCGGTAGGCGCCGGGCGACAAGGGAATCGCGCCGCCCCGCGGCGCGATTCCCTGTCCGCTGCCGGGTCTACGCCGGCTTCGCGGCGGCCTTCGCGGCCGTCGTTTTCTTGTGCGCCGGGCATGCGACCCAGACGCAGGGAGAGTCCGGCCGTCCGCTGACGGCGCAGAATCCGGCCTTGGACGGATCGGCCCATTGGGCGCACGCGCCTTCCGGCGCTCCCTTGGCCTTCAGGCCGGCGCGCGCCGGATGGGCCTTGTGGCCGGGGCAGCGCGCCGCGCCGCAGGGCTTGGGTCCATTTTCGCTGCGGTCGCAGATGCCGTTGCCGTCGCCGTCCGCCCAGCCGCCGCAGGTTCCCGGCGGCCGCGGCTTGCCGGCCGGCCTGGCACCGTTGGCAGGCGCGGCCGCGCCGTTCGCCGGCGCCGCTGCGGCGCGGCCCCCCACGGCGGCGGCCACCGCGAAGAGCACCGTGCTTCCCAGAAACTGGCGACGTGTCAGGCCCCGTCCCTCGTCCATGTCCGCTCTCCGTTGTGCGCGCAGCGCCCTGGCCGCAGCTACCATTGCTCGCCAGCATACCGCGTCCGGCGGCCCGCCGCAATCGCGAGCCGTGGTCGTCTGCGGCGGCAGTCCCGGCGAGGCGGTGGGCAGATAACCATTCTTCTTCCCGGCCAGTTTTCCTGCTAACGTTCCGACATGTTGAGAGTCGCCATGTGTCCCGACGCTTCCGTTCGCGACCGCCTCCCGCGCGGCGTCGAGGCCCGGCTTCGGTTCCAGGCGGATGCAATTGCGGGTGGAGGTCCCAAGCCGTGATCCGCCAGTTCGCCGCCATCGCCGCCACGACGCTGCTGGAGGGCATGCAGCAGCCGGCGGCGCTGCTGCTGCTGCTGGCGTGCGTGGTGCTCACGGGCCTGACGCCGGTCTTCCAGTTTCAGATGCTCGGCGAGGAGGGACGCCTGGCGCGCGACGGCGGCCTGGCCTACATGCTGGCCTTCGGCCTGGCGCTCGCCGCCACAGCCGCGGCCGGCAGCCTGCACGCGGAGATCGAGCGCGGCACGGCGGCGGCCGCGCTGAGCAAGCCGGTGCCGCGGCCGCTCTTCCTGGCGGGCAAGTTCGCCGGCGTGCTGGCGCTGGTGGGCATCCTCTGGTGTGCGGCGCTGCTCGCCACGCTGCTGGCCGAACGCGCCTCCGAACACTTCGTCGAGAGCGGCGGCGAGGTCGGCAGCCAGCCCGACAACCGCACCGCCGCCGGCCTGCTGCTGGCGCCGGCCCTGGCGCTGGCCGCCGCCGGCCTGCTGAACGCCCGGCGCCGCGTGCGCTTCGGCGTGGCCGCGTTCGCCGGCGTGCCGCTGGCGCTCGCCGCCGTCGCGCTGGCCGCCTGCTGGTACGACCGCTTCGGCCGCGCGGCCGCCTTCCGGCCCGACCTGAATCCGCGCGTGCTGCCCGCCGCCGTGCTCGTGCTGCTGTGCCTGGCCATGTTCGCCGCGCTCGCCGCCGCGCTGGCCACGCGCCTGCGCGGCGGCCCCACGCTGGCGCTGTGCGCGCTGGCGCTCGCGCTCGGCCTCACCGGCGACCTCTGGTCGGCCGGCGGCCACGCGCTGCGCAGCCTGCCGGGCGGCCTGCTGCCGAACGTGCAGAACTTCTGGATGTGCGACGCGCTGGCCGACGGCGGCCGCGTGCCCTGGAGCTACGTGGGCGGCGCGGCGCTCTACGCGGCGGCATGGTGCGGCCTGGCGCTCTTCCTGGGAGCGCGGGCATTGAGGAACCGGGATTTGGGATGAGGCTGTTAGGCTGAAGGCTGTTAGTCTGTTAGGCAAGAACCGCAGATGAAGCGGGAGAATGATTCAGGGAGTACTTGATGAGATCGCCATGAAGGGAGGCCAACTACCAACGGCGCCGGTCGCCGTTGAAAGCGCGACCGGTGGGCCATGACGAGGCGTTTCATCGTTTCCCGCCTAACAGCCTTCAGCCTAAACGCCTAACAGCCTTTCCCTCTCGCCACATGACTACCCACCCACATCCCCCCGGCGGCCCCGTGATCGAGACGCGGGGCCTGCGCAAGGTGTTCCGCGACTTCTGGCGGCGACCGCGGGTCGAGGCCGTGGCCGGCGTCGGCCTCGAAGTCCGCGCCGGCGAGGTCTTCGGCCTGCTCGGACCCAACGGCTCCGGCAAGAGCACCACGATCAAGCTGCTGCTCGGCCTGCTCCACCCCACCGCCGGCACGATCCGCGTGCTGGGCCGCCCGCCGGCGCACACGGCCAGCCGCCGCCGCACGGGCTACCTGCCGGAAGTCTCCTGCCTGCACCCGTTCCTGACGCCGCGCGAAACCCTGCACTACTACGGCCGCCTGTTCGGCCTCGATGCCGCCACCTGCCGCGAGCGCGCCCGGGCGCTGCTGGCGATGACGGATCTGGAGGCCGCGGCCGACCGGCCCGTGGGCGAGTTCTCCAAGGGCATGGCGCGCCGCGTCGGCCTGGCGCAGGCGCTGGTCAACAACCCCGACCTGCTGATCCTCGACGAGCCCACCTCGGGCCTCGACCCCGTCGCCTGCCGCGAGGTCAAGGACCTCCTGCGGCTGCTCGCCGGCGCGGGCAAGACGATCCTGCTGACCTCCCACCTGCTGGCCGACGTGGAGGATGTCTGCGACCGCATCGCCATCCTGCACGCGGGCCGCGTGCAGGCCGAGGGCCGCGTGGCCGATCTGCTGCGGCGTCCCGAGGCGGTGCGCTTCCTGGTGGAGGGCCTGGATGCAGCCGCGGCCGAGGCGCTGCGTCGCGAGCTGGAGGCGCGTACCGGCAGGCCGGTGGACCTCGATCACCCGGCCATGAACCTGGAGTCCTACTTCCTGCATGTGGTCGCGCGCGCCGGCGGCCGCGCGGCGGCCGCATTCCGGCCGGCGGATTTCCTGCTCGCGCGCGGGCCGGACGCGTCCGGCTAGCCGTCATGCCCTCTCCCCTCCAGCCCTTCCTCCACCACGCCCGCGCGGCGGCCGCCGCCGGGGCGCTGGCCGTGCGCGCCGCGATCCGCTCGCGCGTGGTCGCCGCGCTGCTCGTCCTGCTGGCCGCGGTTACGCTCGGCCTGCCGCGCCTCATCGCGGGCGACGGCACGCCCGCGAGCGACCTGCAGATCCGCCTGCGCTACACGCTCGGCGCGGCCGTGGCCGTGCTCGGGCTGGCCACGCTCTGGGCCGGCTGCGCCGCCTTCGGCGCGGAGATCGACAGCCGGCGCTTCGAGCTGACCGCGGTCAAGCCGGCGCGGCGGGTGACGCTCTGGGCCGGCCGCTGGCTCGGGCTGGTGCTGCTGGACGCCGTGCTGCTGGCAGCCGTCGCCGCCGGCGCGTGCCTGCAGCTTCGGAATGTGCCGGCCGGCCTGCTGCTGAGCCGCGACGTGGCGGCGCCGGAACTTCCCGCGCCGGAGGAGGAGGCGCGACGCCGCTACGAGGAACTGCGCCGCACCGGCGGCCTGCCCGCGGACGAGAGCGCGCCCGCGGCGCTGCGCCGGCTGGCGCAGGAAACGCGCAACCAGGGCGTGGCGATTCCGCCGGGCAGCCGCGTCGGATGGACGTTCCATCTGGACCGGCCGCTGGCGGCCGGCGGCGAGCTGTGGCTGCGCATGCGGCTGGACACGGTCGCCGAGACGCTCGCGGACGTGCGCGGCGTCTGCCGGGTGCAGCGCGCGGACGGCGGGTCCGGCACCGCCGAGGCGCCGGTGAACGACCTGGCCCGCAACCTCATCGAGCAGCGGCTGGCGGCGCCCGCGCTGGCCGGCGCGCGCCGCGTCCGGGTGGAGTTCGACTACCAGGCCCCGCCGCAGGCGCCCGCGCTGCTCGTGCAGCCGTACCGCGCGGTGGCGCTGCTGGCCCCGCACGGCGCGTTCGCGGGCAATCTGGCGCGCGCGCTGCTCGCGCACCTGGCGCTGCTGGCCGCGCTGTGCGCGCTGGGGCTCACGCTGGGCGCCTGCTTTTCGTTCCCGGTCGCGGCGTTCGCCGCCACGGCCCTGCTGGCCGTCATGCTGGCCAGTGCGGACGCGCCGGAACCGGGCGAGGCGGCGCTCCCCGACGCCACCGGCTGGCGGCGGCACGCGGAACGCGTGTCGCTGGTCCTCGTGCGCGGCGTGAACGCGGCGCTGCGGCCGCTGCTCGGACCGTCGCCGCTGGCGAACGTCGCCGCCGGCGAGCGGGTGCCGGCGGAGGCCCTGCGGCGCGAGATTCTCTGGGGTGCGGGCGTCTGCCCGCTGACTCTGTCGCTGGCGGCCGCCGCCGCGCTGCGCCGCCGCGAACTGGCCCGACCATGAGAAACGGACACACGGCCTGGCGCGCCGCGGCGCGCGCGATCGCGCTGCTGGCGCTGGTCCTCGTGGCGGCGCGGCAGAACCGCCACCTGGCCGCCGTGCGCCGCGCCGGTCTGCCGGGCGCGCCGGCGTATGCCACGCAGGCGCCGCCGCTGCTGAACTTCGTGACCGTCGGCCTCGCCGGGTTCCGCGGCATCGCCGCCGAGATCCTGTGGACCCGCGCCGACCGTCTCCAGAACGAGGGGCGCTACCTCGAGCTGATCCCGCTGACGGACTGGACCACGGGCCTGGACCCCCACGCCATCGAGGCCTGGGCCTACAGCGCCTGGAACCTGGCCTACAACGTCAGCGCCATGATGCCGCGGCCCCGCGACCGCCTGGGCTGGGTCGACCGGGGCGTCCGCCTGCTGCGCGACCGCGCGCTGCCGGGCAACCCGCACAACGCGCGCCTGCACCGCGAACTGGCCTGGCTCTACCAGCACAAGATCGGCGGCCCGGACGACGAGGCCGGCGACGTCTACCGCATGGCCCTGGCGGCGGCGATGGCTCCGTGCGTCAACGCGGACGGCACCGTCGCCGGCACCCCGGAGGCGTCCGCCGCGCTGCAGGCGATGCGGCTCGACCCGGACCGCCTGCGGGCCCTGGAGCGGCGCTACGGGCCGCTCGACTGGCGCATGGCGGCCAGCCACGCGGTCTACTGGGCCTCGCGGGGCGTCGAGTACGCCACCGGCCACGAACGCCGGGCCTGCCGCCGGGCCGTGTATCAGCCGCTGATCGCGGCCTCGCTTGCCGGCCGCTTCGCCGGCGATCTCACCAACGGCGTGTTCCGGGCCGCGCCCAATCCCGCCCTCGTGCCGGCCACCGTGCGCGAGCTGGAAGACACGGAGGCCGAGTTCCCGAGCCGCACGCTGCGCCTGGTGTGCGGCCGCTATCTCGTGCTCGCCATCCGCTGGGCCCAGGCCGCCGGCCGGCCCGACGACGCGGCCGCCTGGTACCGCGACCTGCAGCGGATCGGCGCCGGCGTGCTGGCGCCGGTGCCGCTGCCGGACCTCCTCCAGGGCCGCGACCCCGAACCGCTGTCGCCCTGAATCCGAGTGTGGCGATGGACGGCGGCCTCCGCAAGCGGAGGACTGCGCACGCGAAGTTTTGGCGTGGTTCGCCGACGCACGGCGCGGTAGGATAGCGCGGCCGTGAGAACAACTTCTGTCAGCGAACGCCCGCCAAATCCCTGGCGGCTGCTCCCGGCGGCGACATGGGCGCTCGTTGTGGCCATTCTGTCCCTCGTTCCCATGCCCTTTCTTGGCGCTTTCGAAGCGACGGCCCCGCTCGTGGCGGCGATCCCGCACGCGGACAAGATCGCGCACGCCGGCATGTACGCGGTCCTGACGGGACTGTCGTTGTGGGCGCGTGCGCTCGCGGGCGCCGCGCGTCCGGGACGCGCCGTCCTGCCCGCGGCGCTGGCCGCCACGGCGTACGGCGCGCTCCTGGAGTGCCTGCAGGGCTTCACGGTCCTGCGGGACTCGAGCTTCTGGGACGCCTTCGCCAACGCCGCCGGCGCGTTCGGCGCGGCAGGGGTCTGGCTGGCCGCGTTGCGGCGCCGCGGCCGGCAAACGGGTCCTGCATGAGCGCGGAAGCGGACAGCGGCCTGTTCGAAACCGGCGGCGCGGAGCTGCCCGGGGGCGCGGCGGCACCGCCGCTGGCCGCACGCATGCGGCCCGAGAAGCTCGATGAGATTCTGGGGCAGGACCACATCCTCGGTCCGGGCAGACTCCTGCGCCGCACGATCGAGGCCGACCGCCTGCCCAACCTGATCCTGTTCGGCCCGCCCGGCACGGGCAAGACCTCGCTGGCCGAGGTGATCGCCCGCGCCACGCGGCGGCGCTTCGTGCGCGCCAGCGGCGTCACCTCCAACGTCGCCGGCCTGCGCGACATCTGCCAGACCGCCCGGCTGCTGCGCGAGCGGCAGGCGACCGTGCTGTTCATCGACGAGATCCACCGCTTCAACAAGGCCCAGCAGGACGTGCTCCTGCCCTACGTCGAGGACGGCTCGCTCACGCTCATCGGCGCCACCACCCACAACCCGCAGGTGTTCGTCAACTCGCCCCTCACCTCGCGCTCGCTGGTCTTCGAGCTGCGGCCGCTGGACGAGGCCGCGGTCCGCGCGCTCGTGAGCCGCGCGCTGGCCGACCGGGACCGCGGCCTGGGCCGCACCCCGGCGGAACTGGCCCCGGACGCGCTCGCCTTCCTGGCGCAGGTGTGCGAGGGCGACGCCCGCCGCGCGCTGAACGCCCTCGAGGTGGCGGTGCGCAGCACGCCGCCGGATGCGGACGGCGTCGTGCGCGTCTCGGCGGCGGCGATGCAGGACTGCGTCCAGCGCAAGATGGTCGCCTACGACCGCGACGAGGACGGCCACTACGACACGATCTCGGCCTTCATCAAGAGCGTGCGCGGCTCGGACCCGCACGCGGCCGTCTACTGGCTCGCCAAGATGCTGGAGGCCGGCGAGGATCCGCGCTTCATCGCCCGGCGGCTGATGATCCTGGCCAGCGAGGACATCGGCAACGCCGACCCGCGCGGCCTGACCGTGGCCGTCGCGGCGACCCAGGCCGTCGAGTACATCGGCATGCCCGAGGCGCGCATCGTGCTGGCGCAGGCGACCACGTACCTCGCCACCGCGCCCAAGAGCAACGCCGCCTACCTGGCCGTCGAGAAGGCGCTGGAGGACGTGCGCTCCGGCCGCGTGCAGGCCGTGCCGGAACACCTGAAGAACCTGCACGTCCAGGCCGTGGGCCGCGAGGGGCTGGGCGACGCCTACGTCTACCCGCACGACTACGCCGGCCACTTCGACGCGTCCCAGCGCTACCAGCCGACGGACCGGCGTTACTACGAGCCGACCGACCAGGGCTACGAGGAGGTCCTCCGCAAGCGCCTGGCCGCGTGGGAGGAGATGCGGAAGAAGAAGCGGTGAGAGAATCGCGCCGCGGGGCGGTGAAGACGAAGCGGCCGGTGCGCGCCGTCGCGCGCACCGGCCGCGAAAGGGGTCCCCGCGGAGCGGGCTACTTCTTCCCGTCCGGCAGCGGCACGAAGCCGATGTCGCTGATGATGCGCTTGCCGTCAGCCGTGGCGGCGAGGTTCACGAAGTCATGGACCGCCGTGCCGGCCTTCGGCCGGCCGTTCGTGTACATGTAGAGCGGCCGCGCGATGGGGTAGGTGTTGTCCGCCACCGTCTCCTCGGTGACTGCGATCTTGTCGACGGTCACGGCCTTCACGCCCTCGGTGAACGCCAGGCCGACATAGCCGATGGCGCCCGGCGTGGTCATCACGCGCTGCCGGATGGCCCCGCTGCTGCCGACGTATTCGGTCTTGGGCGTCATCTTCCGTCCCTTCATCACCATGGCTTCGAAGGATTCGTACGTGCCGCTGCTGGTGTCGCGGCTGATGACCACGATCGCCAGGTCCGGGCCGCCGACCTGCTTCCAGTTCGCGACCTCGCCGGTGTAGATGCGGCTGATCTGTTGGAGCGTGAGGTCGGCCGCGCCGTTGCTCGGATGCACGACGACGGCGATGCCGTCCATGGCCACGACGTTCTCGATCGGCAGGATGCCGGCGTCCTGGGCGGCCTTCTTCTCGGACGGCTTCATCGGCCGGGACATCGTGGCGATGTCGCAGGACGCGTTGATCAGGCTCTTGGCGCCGTTGCCGCTGCCGGACTCGCTGACCGTGACGGTCGCCTCCGGGTGCCGCTTCATGTAGTACTCGGCGAAGGCCTTGGCGATCGGGCCCACGGTAGTGGAGCCATCAATCACGATCTTCCTCGCGTCGGCCGCCGGGGCCGGACCGGCGAGCAGGATGGCGGCTGTCAGCGCCGTCGCGGTGCGTGTGAACCGTTTCATCGTGGTCTCCTGTTGTGCGTTGGGGTTGACGGGCGGCTAGAAGCTGGCGACCAGGTCGGCCTGCATGCGGTTGTAGCCGTGGGTTGGTCCGCTGGAGGTCGGCTTCTCGTCGGCGAAGTAGGTCAGGCCGGCCTGCAGGCCCTTCAGGATCTGGTACTTGGCGTAGAGCTTGTAGCCCTCGCCGTCCGTGCCGCCGCCCCAGCGGTCGGAATCGGTCCACAGGCCCAGGGTGGCGTCCTTCTCGATGCGGGCGTAGCTGGCGCCGACCTCGAAGGTGCCCGGGTTCTTGGCTTTGCCGATCGAGAGGCCGTACATGTAGCCCTGATTGTTGTCGGTGATCTGCAGGTTCTGGATGTACTGACCGAAAGCGGACACCGGCACGACGCGGCCGAACACCGTGGGCCACACGTCCAAACGCGCGAACGGCTCCGCCACATTGTAGCCGCAGGCATAGACGGCCCTGGGCGCCGCGTCCTTGGCCGGATTGAAGCTCTTCTTCACCGAGTTGCCGTAACCGGACGGGTAGTTGGTCTTGCCGAGCGGGAGGTTCACGGCGCGTTCGTAGGTTCCGTCGTACTTGTAGTCGATCACGTCGTTGCCCGCCACGTTCTGGAACGAGTACAGGCTGGCGCCAAGCGTGAGCGCAATCTCGGGCATGAACTCGATGCGCGCCGCGCCCTGGCCGGCGAGCAGCGTGAGCGGATCCTTCGCGTCGCGTTCGGCGATCCAGAAGCAGCCGAGGTTGCCGAGCAGCGTCACCGGCGCGAGATCGAGCGTGCCCTTGAGCGCCACCCCTTCGGGCGTCACGTCCGGGTCCCACACCAGGTCGTCGTTCATGGTGAGGAACGGATTGTCCATCTTGCCCGCCAGCCCGTGCAGTTCGCTGGTGCCTTCGCCGAAGAAGTTCCAGTCGAAGTAGGCGGCGTCGAGGTAGACGCCCTTCTTGCTGGAGCCGCCGCCCAGCGTCTGGTTGCCGGAGATCGGATCGCCGCCGCCGCCGACCGTGGCGGCCTCGTCCGTGGTGAGGCGCAAGACGGCCTTGATGTTGTCGTTGACCTTGACGTCGGCCCCGAGCCGGGCGCGGATGCGGTCGCGCTGGCGCGTGTACGGCGTGTTGTTCTTGTTCTTGTCCGGCTTGGAGTCGTCCGTGATGGTCTCCACGCGGTAGCGGATGTCGCCCTTGAGCGTGACGTAGTCCGCCCACGTCTTGGGCAGGATCGCCGGCGCGGGCGCGCTGGCGGCGGCCGTGACGTTGGCGGCGACAGCGCCCCCGGCCAGCGCCTGCTGCGCGGCCTCGGGCGTCATCGGTCCCTGTTTCAGGGCCTCCAGCACGGCCTGCGTCACCGCCTGAAGCACGGCCTGCGTGCCGCCGGCGCTCATCACGGCGCGGTAGTACTGGACGACCGCGTCGTTCGGCGGCGGCACAGCGGCCGTCTGCTGCGCGGCGGCAGCCGCGGCGATTCCCACCGCCAGCATGGCGGCGCTTAACCATCTGCTCATGTCCCGACTCCTTGTGTGGTGTTGGACAACCCCGGTCGCGGAACCCACCGCCCCGCGACGCGATCTAGGAAACCAATCCGCCATTGCGGTATGGCGAGGAATGGGTTAGGAATTTGTGAGCGGCGCGCCTCTGCTTGACGCGGAGTGCGCCGTACGGGCAGACTGACGGCATGACCAAGGCGGCACTCCGCGACGCGATGCGGCAGCGCCGGGCGCAGGTGGACGCTGCCGCCCGCGCGGCGGCCTCCGAGGCCGTCACGATCGCCCTGCTCGCCCGCCCCGAGTTGGCGGCCGCGGCCGAGGTGGCCTGCTTCCTGAGCCTGCCGCAGGAGATCGACACCTCCGCGTTCGTGGCCGCATGCCACCGCCTGGGCAAACGCGTCTGCGTGCCGGCCTGGAGTCCAGCGCGCGGCGACTACTTCTTCGCACGCCTGGTGCCGGAGACGGCCCTGGTGCCCGGGCCGCTGGGCGTGTCCGAACCGGCCGCCGCCGCGCCGGTGCCGCCGGAGACGATTGACTTCGCCGTCGTGCCCGGCCTGGCCTTCGATCGCCGCGGCGGCCGGCTCGGCCACGGCGGCGGCCATTTCGACCGCCTGCTCGCCGCCTGCGGCCCGGTGTGCTGCAAGGTCGGCATCGGCTACGCGTGGCAGGTGGTCGCGGGCGACCTGCCGCAGACCGGCCAGGACGTGCGCGTGGATCTCGTGGTTACCGACGGCGAGGTCGTGGTCGTCGGCCGCTAGTCATTCGGAACCGCCCGAACCGCCCGGGCTTGCACATTCCTCGCGCGAATCTCATCGGATTCAGACGTGCCGGGGCAATGCTGCACGGGCAGCGGCGCGTTGTCGCGACCGGCCGCCGCCGGAGGTGCCCGTGATCCGTGCAGACCTTCACGTCCACTCCTGCCATTCGCGGCATCCCAGCGAGTGGTTCCTGCAGCGTCTGGGCGCGCAGGAATCCTACACCGATGTCGAGACGGTCTACCGCCGCGCCCGCGATCGCGGTGCCCGCTTCGTCACGCTGACCGATCACAACACCATCGACGGCGCGCAGGAACTGGTGGCGCGTCATCCGTCCGACTGCTTCGTCAGCACCGAGGCCACGGCGTACTTTCCGGAGGACGGCTGCAAGGTGCACGTGCTCTGCTACGGCATCACGCCGGCCCAGTTCGCCGCCATCCAAAAGGCGCGCGAGAACATCTACAACCTGCGCGACTACCTGCGGGTCGAGAACATCGCCTGTTCGGTGGCGCACCCCACCTTCAGCGTCAATGGCCGCCTGACCGCCGCGCACGTGGAGAAGCTGATCCTGCTGTTCAACGTCTTCGAGGGCATCAACGGCACGCGCGGCCACGTCGGCAATGCGACGGCGCAGGAACTCCTGCGGAGCCTGACGCCCGCCGACATCGAACGGCTCGCGGCCCGCCACAGGCTCGAACCGTGGGGCCCCGACCCGTGGGTCAAGGGACTGACGGGCGGTTCGGACGACCATGCGGGCCTGTTTATCGGCGACACCTACACGTGCGGCCGCGCCGAAACGATCCCGGAGTTCCTCGATCTGCTGCGCAGCCGCCGCACCCTGCCCGGCGGACGCTACGGCGACCACAAATCGCTGGCCTATGCCATCTACAGGATCGCCAGCGAGTACACGCGCCGCAAGGGCGGGGCCAAGGGCTTGCCGGGCCTGCTGTCGGCGATCCTGTTCAACGAGGACGGTCCGGCACTGCGCGAGCGCTTCCTCGTGAAACGGCTGGGACTGCGTCGCTCCACGCGCGACCGCATTCTCTCCCGGTTTCTCGAACGGCTGCTCCGCGCCACCGCGGCGGGCGACGCGCACGGCATCGAGTGGCAGGTGGACGAGGCCTACGACGCGCTGTCGGCCATGATTGACGAGTCCTTCGCCGAGATGGCGCGCGCCGCCGAACGCGGCCTGCGGGGCCAGGAAGCACCCGACCTGTTCCAGTTCCTGGGGGTCGTCGTGCCGGCGGGGTTCTTCGCTGCGCCGTTCTTCACCACGCTGCGCATGCTGCACCAGAACCGCGAGCTGCAGACCGCGCTGGCGCGCGAGTTCCGCCTGCCCTCCGGCCGCGAGGACGCGCGCGTGCTCTGGTTCTCGGACACGATCTCCGACCTGAACGGCGTCTCGATCACGCTGAACGAGGTGGATGCGTGCGCGCGCCGCCTGGGACGTCCGCTGCGGCTGGTCGGCTGCCTGACGCCCGAGGAGATGCGCAGGCCGGCTCCGCCCGGTCTCCTCAATCTGCCTTGCATCTACTCGGTGACGCCGGAGTTCTACGACGCGCACACGCTGCGGGTGCCGTCGCTGCTGCACTCGATCGACATGATCGCGGCCCGGCGACCCGACCGCATCGTCGTTTCCACGCCGGGCCCCGTGGGACTGACGGGTCTGGCGGCGGCGCGCCTGCTGGGCATCCCCTGCACGGGCGTCTACCATACCGACTTTGCGGCGCAGTTCGAGCACATCGCCGGCGACGCCGGCCTGACGGCGCTGGTCGAGCGGTACACGCGCTGGTTCTTCGGCCGCATGGACGAGTTGCGTGTCCCTTCCACGGCCTACATGCGGGTGCTGGCCGACCGCGGCCTCGACCGCCGGCGCATGCGGCCGTTCCGGCGCGGTCTGGACGGCGGGTTCACCGTGCTGGATGCCGAGACGACCGAGTTCGCCCGCCGCCAGTGGTTCCCGGAGGGCCGTCCGACGCTGCTGTACGCCGGCCGTCTCGGGCAGGAGAAGAACCTGGAACTGGCGGCGCAGGTCTACCGCGAACTGCTCGCCTCCCATCCGGACGCGCGCTGGGTGCTGGCCGGCGACGGCCCGGCGCGGCCGGCGCTCGAACAGGCACTGGCCGACCTGCCGGGAGCCGTCTTCGCCGGCCGGCTGGAACGCGCCGCTCTGCGCGCCTGCTACGCGCTGGCGGATGTCTTCGTCTTCCCCAGCACAACCGACACCTTCGGCATGGCCGTGCTGGAGGCGCAGGCGTTCGGTCTGCCGGCCGTGGTCGCGGACGCCGGCGGTCCTCCGGAGATCGTAAAGCACGGCCGCACGGGCTACGCCCTGGCCGCGGACGACCCTGCCCTGTGGGTGCAAACGCTGCGGCGGCTGCTCGACGCGCGTCAATCGAATCCCGGCGACTACGCCCGTTGGCGCGAGGAGATTCGCGCACTGGCGCGTTCGGCGCACAGTTGGGAAACGCTGCTCGACGACGTCATGGGCCCGCGCCCGGCGGCCGAAGACAAGGCATCGGTCATTGGCCGGCCGTCACCGGTGGGGAGCCTCTCCCCGGTGACCGGTGTCCGGTGACCCGGATCCGATTCCGGGCGGCATCAGGCGCTCGGCGCGCCGATTTCGGCCCACCGGCGGATCAGGCCCGCCAGTTGCGGGAAATCGGGCGGCTTCAGGACATACTCGCACACGCCGGCCGCCTTGGCCTGCTCGGGCGACACGGTGTCGCTGTATCCGGTGCACAGGATGATCGGCAGGCGCGGCCGGATTCTGAGGACCTCCCGGGCGAGATCCAGGCCGGTGATGCCCGGCATGGTCTGATCGGTCACCAGCACGTCGAAGGTGCCGGGAGCCTTTCGGAACGCATTCAGGGCGCAGACGCTGTCGTTCTCGGTCTCGGCAAGGATCCCGTACTTGCCCAGGAACTTGCCGGCCAGGCGCGTGATGGCAAACTCGTCGTCCACGAAGAGCACCCGGACCGGCCGCGCGGCGGCATCGGCGGCGGGAGCCGGCAACCCGTCCGTTTCGCGGGCGGCGACCGCCGCTCCCAGGCGGGGCAGGTGCACGTGGAAGGTCGAGCCGGCCCCGACGGCGGTCTCGACGGAGAGGAACCCTCCGTAACGCGAGGTGATGCCGTGCACGATCGGCAGACCCAGCCCGGTACCATCTCCCTGCTGCTTGGTGGTGAAAAAGGGCTCGAAAATGCGCGGCAGAACGGCGGGCGCGATGCCGGTGCCGGTGTCGGACACGGACAGGCGCAGGAAGTCGCCGAGCGGCAGCTCCTGTTGCAGGGACCAGCCAAGGACGGGACCGGTGTGGCGGTCCAACGCTATGGTCATGCGGCCGCCCCGGTCGCGCATGGCATGGTAGGCGTTGGTGCAGAGGTTCACGACGACCCGGTGGATCTCGTCGGGGTTGGCCATGACCAGGTCGTCCGCCGCCGCGACGCGCATCTCGATGTCGATCGTCGCCGGCACGGACGAACGGATCAGCGGCAGGGTGTCCTTGACGGCGCGGCCGAGACTCATGGGTCCGCGCTCGCTCTTCTGGTGCCGGCTGAAGGCCAGGATCTGCTTGACGATCTCCCGGGCGCGCCTCGCGCTGACCGCGATCTGATCGAGCAGCTCCTGATCGACGGGGTCGCCGTTCTGCCGCATCATGCCGATCAGCTCCGTGTAGCCCAGGATCGGCGTCAGGATGTTGTTCAGGTCGTGCGCAATGCCGCCGGCCAGCGTGCCGATCGCCTCCATCTTCTGCGCCTGGACCAGGCGCACCTCCGCTTCCACATGCTGCTTCTCGAACAGCCGCAGCAGCGCGGGCATCAGCAGCACGGCGCGATAGACGCCGTCCTCCGTCACGGCAATGCCGTCCGGATTGGCATTGTCCGCCGAGAGGCGCAGCAATTCCCGCGCCTCGATGTTCGTGGAAACAACCAGCGTGGGCTTGAGGAAGTTGGCCAACGGCACCCGCTTGATGAGGTCGCGCCCGAACGGCGCGAAGGCGTAGCCCTTGAGATCGTGTTCCCGCACCACGCCCAGCACCCGGCGCCGCTCGTCCACCACCGGCAGGAAGGGCCAGGCGGGATTCCGGTGCAGGACGTCGAACACGTCGTGCATCGCGGTCTGGAACGGCACGGCCTCGATTTCGGTCCAGATGTCGCGTAGATTCATGCGTGTGGCCCACCCCTTCACCGGTGGGCAGAAACTCACCCGAGGTGGGGATAGGATAGCCGGGCGTGTTAGAGAAGAATGAAGCGGCCGCCGAATTCTGCCCCGCGTGGCAGAAGGAAGCCGCGGCGCCGTCAAACGCCAGCCTATCTCGTCCCCTTCGGCGCGGCCGGTTCGTGCGAGTCGAGATCGCAGAGCACGCGGCAGGCCAGCGCGGACAGTTCGCCGGTCTTGTCCCGGAAATAACGCTCCACGGGCGGCACATGGCGGATCAGCAGCCGAATCACGGCGTTGTGCGGCCAGGCATGCACGTCGGCCTGGAACCGCAGCCGGTCCGTCTGGTTGGAAACGACGATGTGGACATAGGACTCGAAGCGCCCGAAGAAACGCTCGCCCTCGACGTAGTAGCCGGCGCGGAAAGCCCCGGTGCCGTCCGCGCGGCGTTCCACTTCGCGAATGGCGCAATGCTCGTCGTGGCGGTTCACGTACGCGAAGGTGTTGGAGCCGGTCTGGTGCACCACGAACTCCGGCTTCGCGCCCGGCGGGAGCTGTCTCGCATACGCGTCCTGAATGAGGCTGAGCAGGTTGGTGCGCGCCAGCAGTTCCTGCAATCGCGCGAAGGATCCGGTCACGCAGCCGGATGTCGGCACCTCGATGCAGCGGCGGGCCAGCAAGGCGGCGACGGACGGATCGTCGTTCGCCTCGCCGGCCGCGGCGAGACCCGATCCGCACCCGGCCAGCGCCACCGCTGCGGCGATGACACATCGCCGCATCAAGTCCTGCCGCCCCGCCGTTGTCCGATCTTGACCCAGTTGGTGTTGCCGGACGCGGTGAGCGTATAGTACACGCCGAACCAGCGCACGTTGTCCGTGGCCGTGCCGTTGTTGGTCGTGGGGATGGCGTTATACGTGACCGGAGCGGAACTGGCTACCTTCGAATCCAGGAGCGCGGTGCTCGTCACGTCGCCCGAGCCGCCGGCGATATCGGCGCGCTGCCAGTCGCTGCCCGGCGCCGCGGTGAAATCCACGTTGATCGAGCCGGAAGGCGGAATATCCACGGCGTGCGCGAGAGGTCCCGCCAGAACGGCGGCGATCACGGCTGCGACTCGAAGATGGTGCATAGCGCGTTCCCCAGGTACGACCGTTGCCCAAAACGCGCGCCTATGAAAACCAGACGCCGTTAGCCCGGCGTCAGCGTTGCATGGCCCAACCGCGAGAAACGCGTTACGATGCGATGAACCGTCCGCCGGATCGCGCGCCGGCCGGACATTGGCCGGCGAGCCTTCTTTCGTCCCCCTATGTGTCGTCTTTTCATCCCCATGGGCGCTTGACACTTATCCCCCTCGTTCGCTTTACTGTGCGCATGGACTACAAGAAACGATTCTCCGATGATGAACTCCGGCAACGGCTTGCCGCCGCCGGTGCGGTGCTTGTCACCGGGCCAAAGGCGTGTGGCAAGACCGAGACCGCACTACAACTCGCCAAGAGTGTCGCCCGCTTGGACATAGACCCGCAAGCGCGACTCGCCATGCAGGTTGAGCCGTTGCGCGTGCTGCGAGGCGACACCCCCCGTCTGCTCGACGAATGGCAGGAATTCCCCGAACTCTGGAATCTCGTCCGGCATGAGGTGGACGCCAGGAAGCGGGACGGTCTCTACATCCTCACGGGTTCCGCAAACCCCGACGAAACCACGCGCCGTCATTCCGGGGCGGGACGGTTCTCCATCATGCGTATGCGTCCGATGTCGCTGTTCGAAAACGGATGGTCGTCCGGCGAGGTTTCGCTTGCGCAGTTGTTCGCGGGTGCCGCCTTCGCCTCCGACGCGGCCTCGTCCGATCTTGACGCGCTGGCGGAGATGGTTCTTTTCGGGGGCTGGCCGGGCTTGCTGGGCAAAGGGCTTTCGAGCGCACTTGACTTCTCCCGCGATTACGCGGCGCTGACGGCGGAAGTTGACATCAGTCGCGTCTCCGAAAAACGCCGCGACCCCGACAAGGTGTTGCGGCTGATGCAATCCCTTGCGCGGAACATCTCCACCGAAGCTTCCGTGGCGACGCTGGCGGCCGATGTCCGCGGTGGCGCCGGCGGTTTCAAGGAGGAAACGGCGGCGGATTACCTGGACGCACTGAAGCGGCTGATGCTCGTCGATGACCTGCCCGCGTGGAACGCGCACATCCGCTCCAGTGCGACCCTGCGGCAAATGCCCAAACGCCATTTCGCCGACCCTTCGCTCGCGTGCGGCATCCTCCGCCTGGACAAACCGAAACTGCTCGGGGACTTGGAGTACTTCGGACTTCTTTTCGAGTCGCTGGTCATTCGCGACCTCCGCGTTTACGCCCAGGCCGCCGGCGGCAGGGTTTGGCACTATCGTGATTCCGCCGGCACCGAAGTTGACGCCATTGTCGAAAACGAAGACGGCGCCTACGTCGCCGTTGAAATCAAGCTTGGCGCGGGCGCGGCGGACACGGCGGCGGGAGCCCTGTTGAAGTTCGCGGCCAACATCGACACCGCCAGGACGCCAGCGGCGCGCGCGCTTGTGGTGGTGACCGGCAACGGCTTTGCCCACCGTCGTCCCGATGGGGTGTTGGTCGTTCCCATAACGACACTGACCGCCTAAGTGCTCTTGCCCGTAAGTTCGGTGACGTATTCTCGTAATCGTCCTCGTCCTTCGTCGTCGTCCTCGATCTACGGCCAGAACTAAGTCCAGGACGAGGACGAGGACGAACAGGTATCCGTCACCGTATTTGCGGCCACGAGTACTATCGAGTCTTCGCAGAAACAGTGACACCGGAACTGGTTGTTTGCCACTGGTGGCGGACCCGGTTCGGGATCGAAATCGCTATCGAAATCGGTATCGACCGTGTTCTCGATCCCGATCCCGATATCGATTTCGATCCCGGCGACCCTGTCACTCTTATTGTGAACGCTCGATAAGCCAGGCGCCTGACGTCTCGTCGCCGGGCCAACGCGGCGACGGATTGCGGCTGGCGACTGCCCTGCCGCACGGCCGTAGCGCCCGGACATGACGCCCCTGTCGCCGGAACTCCTTTTCGCCAAGGTCCTTGCAGTCGACATCTAGCGCGCCGCGGGCTTGTAGAGCAGGCCCGCCACCAGCGCCGTGAACGGCGCGGCGGTGATCAGGCCGAAACTGCCGACCAGCGTGTTGAGTACCTCGGCCGACACCATCGGCAGGTTGAGAATGTTCGCCATGGGCAGCCCGCGCGCGATGAAGAGCATGCACATGGTCATGTGCGTGCCGCTGTAGGCCAGCAGCAGCGTGGTGGTCATCGTGCCGATCACCGCGCGTCCCACCCGCAGGCCGCTGCGGACGTGCGCCACGCGGCTGATCTCGGGGTGCAGTTCCCAGACCTCGTGCATCGCCGAGGCGATGTCCATGGCCAGGTCCATGATCGCCCCGGACGAGGCGATGAAGACGCTGGCGATGAAGATGCGCGTCAGGTCCAGCGTGAAATAGCCGCCGTAGAGCAGGGTCTCGGCAAACGGGCGCACGGCGCCGTGAATCTGGAACGCGCGCGTGCAAACCACCGCCAGGCCGCAGGTCACCAGCACGCCCAGCATCGTTCCCAGGAAGGCCGCCAGGCCGCGCCGGTTTAACCCGCCGATGGAGAGCGTCACCAGCGCCACCAGCAGGGTCGTCAGCGCCAGCCCCGTGCCCAGGGGCGGGTAGCCGCGCAGCATCAGCGGGAAGAACACCCGCCAGAGCAGCAGCGCCACGAAAACGAACGTCAGCAGGGCGTTGAAGCCGGTCCAGCCGGCCAGCGCCAGCAGCAGCACGGCGAACAGCACGACCAGCCCCGCCTGCCACTGCAGGCGCAGCACGCCGCGCGTCCGCGCGTCCAACATCCGCCCGTCTTGCAGGTTGTACTCGATCAGCACCAGTTGCCCGGGGCGATAGTGCTCGTCCATCTCCATCTTGCCGCCGAGGTAGTTGATGGTGTCCGCCACCTGACCCCGAAACGCGCCGCTGACCACCCGCACCCGCGCCACCTGCTGGCCGGTGGTGACGATCTGGTGCGTGCGCACCAGCGCGCCGCAGCCGCCGGTGAACCAGTCCGCGGTCTACGGTGAACGCGGCGCGTGCGGGCGGCGTGAGGAATGCGCGAGTTCCTGATAACGACTAATTCCGGGTGCGGGCGGCGCGCTCGACCTGCTCGAGGTAGCGCGCGATGTCGTCGCGCGGCTTCAGTTCCTGCGCGCGCTTGAGCAGCGGCACGGCATCCTGGTAGCGGCCGGCCTTGACCAGCATCTGGCCGTGGCGCAGGCGCGCCTCGGCCTCGAACTTCTCCATGCCCTCGGCGCGCTCGAATAGGAAGACCGCCTTCTCGATGTCCTTCTGCCGGGCGTGGTGCTGCGCCAGCAGGATCAGCGCCTCGCCGTCGAGCGGATCGAGTGCGACGGTCTCCTCGAGCAGGGCCGCCTGCTCGGCCGGGACCGCGTCCGCGGCGGCCGCGAGACGGGCCTGCAGCTTGAGCAGGCGCTTCTTCTCCTCCACCCCGAGACGCTCGCCGAAGGTCTCCCGCACGCGCACGATGACGCGGGCCGCCTCGTCGCGGCCGCCGCGCATGGCCAGCACCTCGGCGTCGCGGATGAAGACGCCGGCCTCGGCGGTCGCGGGATCCCTGGCCAGCGCGCGCAGGTAGGCGTCGGCGGCGAGATCCATGGCGTTCTCGTTGAGGTAGATGTCGCCCAGGGCGTTCAGAATGGCGGTGTTGGCCTGGCCGGTGCGGGCGAGGATTTCGTAGTTGGCCGCGGCGCGGAGCGGCAGCTTCAGGCCGATCCAGGCGTTGGCCTGCAGCAGCCAGTAGTCGGCGCGGGACGAGTCGCGGCGGACGAGTTCGCCGCACAGCGCGGCGGCTTCCTCGAACTTGCGCTGCTTGAACAGGCAGCGCACCAGGCCGAGCTTCCAGTCGAGCGCGTCGGGCTTGAGCATCAGGGCCTGGCGGTAGGCGCCTTCGGCGGCCACGGGCTGATCGGTCATGCTGCAGGCGTGGGCCAGCAGGCCGAAGGTGACGTCGTCCGCCGCTCCGAGATCGATGGCGCGCGTGAGCGGCCCGATGGCGCGGTCGAAGGCGTTGCTGCGCACGTAGACCAGGCCGAGCTGCTTCTGCGCGCGCAGGAAAGCCGGGTGCTTGGCGATGGCCTTGCCGAACCAGGCGGCCGCACCGGCGAGGTCGTCGCGCTGGAAGCACGTCTGCCCGAGGATGAAGTCGAACTGCGCCGTGCAGTTGGAAACGGCCGCGCTCTTCGCCAGCAGGTCCATGGCCTTCTCGGCGCCGCCCTCCGCGGCCATCAGCGTCCGGTACTGGCCCAGCACCTGCCCCTCGACGGCGGTCATGGGCGGCTCGATTTCCGCGCGCATGCCGTAGGATCCGAGGAACTGCTTCTGGAACTCGGGATCGCGCCAGAGGGTCAGGTCGTCAGCCGCGACGGCGACAGCGGCGGCGGCCAGCCACGCGGCGGCCAGGCAACGGAGGGGGGAGGAGACGGTCATGGGATCACCTGCTCTTGAAGGTAATGGGCACGCGCATCTTGAACGACACCGGTTTGCCGCCGCGCTTGCCCGGTTCGAAGCGCCAGCGCCGCACGGCCTGCAGCGCCGGCTGCTCGAAGGCCGGATGGCTGGACTTTTGCACGATGGGATTGTTGACGCGGCCGTCCTCGCCGACGACGAAGAGCACCTGCACGCAGCCCGTCAGCTTCTGCTTGCGCAACGCGCTCGGATACTCCGGCGGCGGCTGGAAAGTCGGGCGGGGCGGCTGGTCGAGGTCGGAGAGGGAGAAGTCGGCCCCCGCGGCGTCCGCCGCCGCGACGGCGAGATCGGCCGCGGCGGCGCGGCCGGCGCCGCCCGGCGCGAGACGGGCCAGGGCGAAGTCGCTTCCGCCGACATCGCCGAGGGTGGGGCTGATGGAGGCTTCCAGGGCGTCCAGGCTGAGCGGCGGCGGCGGCGCCTCGTTCAGTTCCGGCGGCGCCTCGGGCAACGCCTCCTTCTCGCTGGCGATCTCCTTCTCCTGCTTCTCGTCCTTCTTCTCGTCAACCTTCTTCTCGTCGGCGATGTCCACGTTCTCCACGGTCACGATCTTCTTGCCCTGAAAGCGAAACAGCAGCAGCCCGCCGAACAGCAGGATGCCGGCGTGCATCAGAATGGCCCCCAGGAAGGCCAGAAAGCGCAAGCGCTTGTTCATTTCTTCTCGGTCGAGAGGGCCACCTTGACAATGCCCGCCTTGCGCGCCTCGTCGAGCACCGCCACGACGTAGCGGAAGTCGGCGTTGGCCTCGCCGCTGACCACCACCCTGGGGTCCTTGGACGCGGCCTTGTACGTTTGCAGCTTGAACGGCACCTGGGCCATGGCGACCTTGTCCTTGTTGAAGAAGATCTCGCCGTTCTGCTTGACGGTCAGGGACACGGCCTTGTCGCGGTCGTCAATCTTCTCCGCGGTGCTGGCGGCGGGCAGTTGCACCTGCACGCCCTGGTTCTTGGTCATGGAGAGCGACACCATGACGAAGGTCGCCAGCAGGAAGAAGACCACGTCGATCAGGGGCACGATTTCGATGCGTGCCTTCTTGAACTGGTAGGTTTTGACGCGCATGGCTTTAACTCCCGGAGGCGGTCGTGGCGCTAGACGCCGCGACTTCGGCCTCCATGATGGGTTTCATGAGCAGTTCGAGATGGGTGGTGGCGTCCTCCATTTCGTGGCGCGCGCCCTCGCACTTGGCGTGGAGGTAGTTGAGCGGCACCAGGGCGGTCACGGCGATGCCCAGGCCGAAGGTGGTGGCGATCAGGGCCTCGGCGATGCCGCCGGTGATGGCCGTGGGCGCGCTCAGTTCCGAACCGCCCAGCATGCCGAAAGCGGCGATCATGCCCGTCACCGTGCCGAGCAGGCCGAGCAGCGGGGCCATGGTGACGATGGTATCCAGCAGCGAAATGCCGCGGGTGTAACGCACCATCTCCTGGTTGGTGGCGCGCATGAGGGCGTCCGAGAGCGACTTGCCGCGGTGGTGCAGGGCGTAGGTGAGGCAACGCGCCACGAAGTCGCGGGAGTGCAGACCCGCGGCAACGGCTTCGTCCACGTTGCGGCGTTCCAGCGCGGCCATGATTTCGTCCACCACCTTCGGCTGGCGGCGCCCGCGTTCCAGGCCCAGGAAGGCGAGGCGTTCGAAAATCACGCTCACCGCGAGAATCGAAACGATCAGCAGCGGCCACATGATCGGCCCGCCCTTCTTGAAGTAGCCCCAGAGATTGCCCTTGGCGATGAGCGCCTTGAGCGCGTTGCCAAGCGTGGGGTCCAGCGGCAACTGGCCCTGGCCGGTGGACACGATGCCGGCCAACTGCACGGACACGCCCTTCTCCTGCAGCGGCGTGACCACCGGTTTGGACGATCCCGGCTGGGGCAGCGCCAGGCCGCTCAGCAGGCCGTCCTTGGAGGAGAAGATGGCGATGGGGCCGATGAAGGCGAAGCGCCCCTGGCCCACGATGCCGTCGGGACCGATGGCCTCGCCGTCGAAGCGGGCGCCGCCGATCAGGCCCTCCAGGCGCGCGGCCGAGGTCTGGACCAGGGCAAACTGGCGCTCGAAGCGCTGGGCCGGGGTGAGATCCTTGTTCTGCGGCGCCTGCAGCGCGGCCTGCAGGACGTCCTGGTGGCGCGCCAGCTCGCCGGGATGGATGCGTCCCTCGAAGGTGCGCGCGTACTCGTCCAGAAGGTTGGCGACGTAGCCGGCCTCCTCCTGGCGGAGCTTGACGTCGGCCTTCAGCTTGTTGAGGTCGAGGCTGCGCGTATCCGCGGCGCGGCGCGACTGGTCGTACGCGCGGCGCGCCTCGGCGAGGCGGTCCTCGAGCCGGCTCAACTCGCGGGTCAGGGGAATCTTCTCCGTGGCGATGCTCTCGCGCAGCGCGGCGTGCTCGCGCGTGGCGGCATCGAGGTCGCGCTGGATGGAAAGCGCGGCCTGTTCCGCGGTGGCCGCGTTGGTCTGGGCGCGCAGCGCGCCGGCGGCCAGCAGCAGCAGACCGGCCAGGAGGGGAAGGCGAAGGGTGTGAGCGCTCATGGTCTTTCTCCGAAAGGGGGCGGTGGTTGGACGTCAGGGGACGGTGACCGGCAGCGGCACGAAGCGCGCCGAGGCCTTGTTCTGAAGGATCTGGATGATCTCGGTGACGCGCGCCGCGAGGTCGTTGGCGCGCTTCCACTCCCAGCCGTTGGCGCCGGGCCGGCCGACGCCGGCGTCGCCCTTGGCGCTGACGTAGTAGGCCTGGGCCAGGCCGACGTAGACGGCCTCGACCTGCGTGGGCTTGCCGTCGAGGTCGCGGAACTCCATGGCGCGGACGATCTCGCCGTTGGCCTTGCCGAGTTCGTTGAGGATGCCGATGGCGTTCTGGAAGCGCTCCGGCAGCGAGATTTTCGTGTCCGCGGAGTTGTCCGGCAGCCGCTGGGAGAGGGGTTTCAGGCGCTCCTTGACCGGGTCGGGCGCGCGGGCCAGCAGGGCGCGGGCGCGGCCTTCGAGGGCCACGACGTCTTTGCGCATGGCTTCGGCCGCGGCGGCGGCCTGCTCCTGCTGGGCGCGCGTCTCGGCCAGCTTCGTGTCCACGTCGGCGGTTTCATTCGTGGCCTGGGCGATCTTCTCCTGCACGGAGGCGACCTCTCGCTCCAGGACCTTGACGCGGTCCTGCAGCACTTCGCGCCCGAGGCGCCAGTCCTGCTTCTCCTGCGCGATCAGCCGGCGCGTCTCCACCAGCCTCGCCAGCGCGTCGCGGGCGTCGCTCTCCCACGCCGGCGCGGCCGTATCCGCGGCCCACGCGGCGCCGGCCAGGCACGCCGCGCCGATGGCCGCCGTCGTCACGATCTTCATGTTTCCGTTCCTTTTTTCGCTGTCCGTCAGAAGCTGCACCCCAGCGAGGCCGAGAAGGTCCGCCCCTGCCGGTAGCTGGTGTTCGGCAGGTCGCCGGTGGGCTTGCGGAAGACGCTCTCGATGACCGGGTCCAGAATGTTCTTCGCCTCGAACCCCAGGCGCCAGATGCGGGCGAACTTGAACCCAAGACTCGCGTCAAGCGAGGCGACCGGCATCTCGACGATGTGCGGCAGGTAGGTCTTGGTGGTTGCGCCCTCGCCCGCGACGAAAGTCTCGCCCTTGAAGTTGTAGAAGATGGCCGCGGAAACACCGCTCGGTTCGTGGTCGAAGACCAGGTTCAGGTTCACAAGGAAGGCCGGCTGCCCGTCCATGGGGCGTCCCGTATCCGTGACGCCCGCGGCGCGCAGGCGGCTCTTGGTCGCTTCCGTGTACTTCACGAGCGAATCCTGCAGCGTGGCGTTCGCGCCGACACTCAGATCCTCCAGTCCTGACCAGAGGAAGCCCAGGCCCTTGCGGCCTTCGAATTCGACGCCCCGGATCGTGGCGTCGCCGTAGTTCTCCGGAAACATGTAGATTTCGTCGCTCCCGGGAAACGGGGAGGCGTAGGCGGTGTACTGGATGGGGTCAATGATCGTCTTGTAGAAGGCGCTGACCGCCACTAGGTCGGACCGTCCGCCGGGCCGCCACTCCAGCCGCGCGTCGTAGTTTTCCACCGACGAGATCTTCAGGTTCTGATTGCCGACGAAGTAGCGGGAGGGATCGTCCTCCGGGTACATCACCGGCGACAGTTCCTTGAACGTGGGGCGAGCGATGGTCTTGCTCCAGGCCAAGCGCAGCGAAACGTCGGCTATCGGCTTGAGGTTCAACGAAAGCGATGGCAATGGATCCACCTGGCTGATGTTCGCCGCGCCTTGGCTGGCGTCCTGCACCTCGTTCAACACCAGTTCGGGACCGTCGCCGAAGCCCTTGTCGATGACGCCCGCAAAGAAGATCTTTCCCGGTTCCATGCCGGGCGACATGCTCCAGACCTCGGTGCGGATCTCCGTGCTTTCCAGGCGCAGCCCGCCGATCACGTCCAACCATTCCGGCAGCGGCGCGCGCGCCATTCCGTAGTACGCGGTGACGTCCTGGAAGGCGTTGTACTCGGTGCTGATCGGCGTGGCGCCCCCGAATGACAGCGCACCCAGGATGCTGTCGAAGCGGCTGAAGTCGTACTCGTCCGCCGCGTCGAAGGGCGCGATCGCCTGATAGATGCGATTGCGGTACTTCCGCTGCACCGTGTCGTCGAAAATGCCGGCCTTCAGATAGCCATCGTACCCGAAGACTTCGAACGGCTGCTTGGCGTTCGCCTGGAACTGGCGCGACCCTTCGCGCACGTCCTGCCACTGCCTGGCCAGAAGCCCCTGGATGAGGGACTGGTTGTTCTGGCTTCCAGGCACAAGCTCGCCTGTCGCGACGTATCGCTCCTGGAAGAACGTGTAGCCCCAGCCGTTGTCGGGGCTGCCGGCATTGAACGACTGCCGGTCTGGTTCCGTGCTCTCGGAGACGCTGTACGCGCCCGTCCAGTCCAGTTCCAGTCCGTGCAGGTCGTCGAGCTTGTGTTTGCCGACCAACTGCAGGCTGCCGTTGCCGCTTTCGGAGTACTGGGACAGGGTGTCGAAGAAACGGGTACGAATGGTGTCCCTCACCAGCACGCCGTCGCCGTTGGGATCGTACGTGAAGCTGATTGGCGCCGTCAGCGGCTGGTAGCGCAGCGTCGCGCTTTCGCGAGCCAGATGGGTGTACATTCCCATGGCCTTGATCTCGTTGTTGTCGTTCTTGGCACCCAGCGTCAACGCCGCACTCCAGAGTTGCTCGTCAATGGACATCTCCGTCGTCTTGAAGTACTGGGGCATCACCTTGACATCGGAAACCAGCGAATCGTTGCTGATCTTGGTCTTCTCGCCTTCCCGAAACTTGTATTTCTGGCTGTACGAGCCGTTCATCAGGGCGCCGAGTTGCCAGTCGCCGATCTTCACGCTGTCGCCCACGGCCACCTTGGCGCCATAGTTTGGCGGCGGCGCCGACTCGGTGAGGGTCGGCGATCGCTCGAGGTCCTTCAAGCCGCGCGGATCGGTCATGTCGCCCGGATTCCAGAACAAGGCGTTCTTCCGGCTGCGCATGCCGCCAAAGCCGTTGCCGCCGCCGAGCGGGACCTTGAAGTTGCGGTTGCCGGTGGCTTCCATATCGTACTCCATCGAAAGGCTAGCCGAGAGCACGCGGCTGTCGGGCACGCTCTTGGTGATGATGTTCACGCCGCCGCCGCTGGCATCGCCCTGCTGGTCGGGCGTGAACGTCTTGTTCACCTGGATGCTCTCGATCATCGCCGCGGGAAACTGATCGAGCTGCACGGCGCGCTTGTCCTTGTCGGCGGTCGGCAGCCGCACGCCGTTCAGCAGCGTGGACGTATACCGGTCGCCCAAGCCGCGGATGACCACGTACTTGCCGTCCTGCACGCTGGTGCCCGTCACCAGCCGCATGGCGGCGATGGCCGTGCCCGCGCCCGCGCGGCTCATCAGATCGGCGCCCACCGAGTCAACCATGCCGACGCTTTGCTGGCGCAGGAGCAGGAGACCGACTTCCGTCGCGCCGCCCAGTTCGATGTCCTCGACGATCACTTCCTCCAAGTCGGTGTAGGCGCCGAAAACGCGCACCTCGAGTTCGGTCAGCCGCCCCTCGAGCACGATCACCCCGGCGCGCGTCTCGCGCTGGAACCCTTCGGAGGCGAAGACCACGGTGTAGCCGCCGGGCGGCAGGTCGGGAATGCGGAAGTGGCCGTCCTCGCCGGAGAGGACCGCCTGGCCGGTCTCCGCCACGGTGACCCGCACGGCAGGCACGGGGAGGTTGTAGTCGGCATCGTAGATCACGCCGCGAATGCCGCCCTGGCCTGCGGCGGGTTCCTGCGCGCGAAGGGATACGGCAAGGAACAGCGACGCCGCGGCGAGCAGCAGGACGGCCGGGGCGATATGGAAACGTTGGCGCCGTCCGAACATGAGCCTTGCCTTACTCCGCCGCCTTGACGGCCGCCGCGACCTCTTCGTCGGTCCACTTCAACCCGCTGACGGCCATGGCGGCCATCGTCCGGGAAAGTGCCACGCGTTTGCTGAATCCCGGCTTGGCGGCCGCGTCGCCAAGGCCCTTCAGAAACGCCTGCCGCGCGTCATCCGCTCTGCCGTTCGCCAGCAGTCCCTCGGCGTAAATCGCCCAGGGCGCCGTTTCCTCCGTGGCGCCGCGGAACAGCATCTCCTCCGCCTCCCGCAGCAGCCTGCGCGCGCGCGACGACTTCCCCAGCGCCGCGTACGCCTGCGAAGCCCGCACCTTCAAGTAGAAAGGCGCCGGCAGGCTGCCGGTTTCGCCCCGCGCACCCGGCACGGCCTCCAGTGCCTGCAGGCACGCCTTCCGGTCGGCAGACGCCGTCAAGACGGTTGCTGCCAGGATCAGCATATCCACGCGTTCGTACGGCAAGCCCATGGAGGCCCCGGTCATCATCAGCTGCGCGCAATCGGCGGGCAGCGACGGCTCCTCCGTGCGGGCGGCCATGCGGACCGCCGTGTACCCGGCGACCCAGGCACGTTCCGCCGGGTTGGTCGCCATCCACGCCGCCAGAACCCCGCAACGCCAAGCAAGCGAAGCGTCCGGTCCGGCCGCCACTTGCGCGGCTTCGGCCTGCAGGAGAGGTCGCAGGACCAAGGGCCGCCGCCATTCGCCGGCCAGTGCATTGTACGTCCGCGCACGCGACAGCCATGTCTGCGCATCGTCGGAACGGCCCGCAACGCTGGCGGCCACGGCCGACTGGGCGCACACGCCGGCCCGCACCCAGGCGTCCACCGGTTTCTCCGCCCACGCTCCGACCAACCCCGCCCAGCCAACGGAGGCGACGCGCCCGGCCACGGCAACCTGTTCGCGGCCGGCGTCAATGGGACTGTCGATCTGCGCCGCCTGCCGCCACGCCGCCTCGGCCAGCGCCGCGGCGACGGGCGTCGGCTCACGGGCTGCCACGGGACACCCAGTCGGAACGCCGGTCCGGCAGCCGGCAGTTGCCAGCGAAAGCACGGCCAGGGCAGGCGCGAGACTCCGTCCGAATTTCCCGAGTTGCAGCATTCTCGTCGCTTTCTTACAAACGGGCACGGCGTCCCCTGCCGTTTTCTGTCTCGGCATGGCGACGCCGCGGGCTTTTCGGGAGGGCCGGGGCCGTTGCGTCCGGCCCCGTCCCTCCATCGCCGCGGAACCGCTTACTGCACGGTCACGCGGTAGAACATGGTCGGAGCCGTCGCGCCGATGTCGGCGAACGGCACGCTGGCGCCCGTTCCCACGAGCGTCATGAACGTCGTCCAGGGGCCGCCCACGCTGGTGGACGACTCGACGATGTAGGTGCGTCCCTCCACCGTGTCGAACGTGCCGACCGGCTTCACGCCGAACGCCTGCACCACCGTCTGCTGTCCGTTCGTCGCCGCCGGCGTCCCGAACAGGCCGAGCTTGTCGGACAGCGTCCAGCCGCGGGCCCAGTTGCGATCGCCGAAGGCGCCGCGGTAGGCGGTCGCCGTCAGCCAGCCGTCCGCCGTCGAGATCGCGACCGCATTCGTGGCGGACGGGCCGGTGACGAGCGGGTTGATGTTCGTGATGGTGTCGCCCGCAATGACGTTGGCGGAAACTTGGGTGGCGACCAGGGCGCTGCTCCAACTCAGGGCGCGGTCGTAGGCGCGGGAGGACAGGGCGACGATCGGGCGGTCGCCTACGGCCGTGACATCCACGTTCGCGTAAGGGCCGTTCTTCAGGTCAATGTTGTCGCCCTTGTCGATGATCGGTCCCTTGCCGCCGGTGTCGCCGCCGAAGACCGCCTGGTCGGCGCCCGCCGCGGTCTGCAGGCCCTGCGGCGCGAATGTGTTGGTCCCCGACTTGCCGTAGCACTTCCAGAACGTGCAGCCCCTGACGCAGGCCTGCATGTCCGGCTGCTGCGCCTGGTAGAAGTAGGCCGGACCGACGCTGGCGCTGGCGAGACCGCTGGCACCAATCACGAGGTTCGTGGTCGTGGTGGCCGGCATGTCGGCCAGCGTATTGCCGTTCGTGAAATGCTGGTAGGACTCGTACTTGCCGACGCCCGCCTTGTTCTCGATCAGCGTGCCGAAGGCGCCGAAGTTGAGGAACAGCGAGTTCCAGATCTGCGGCGTGGCGTCGTCGCGCATCTGGATCGCGCCGTTGCGCTGCTTGCCGCTGGTCGCCGAGCCGTTCCAGCCGACCATGGTGATGTTGTACCACGCCGAGGCGGCCAACGGTTCCTGCTTGCCCGTCGCCGTGGGCGCGGCAACCGGAGCGGATTCGTCGCCGTCCATTTCCATCCCCTTGTCCGGGCAGCCGGCCTCGTACTTTGAGCCGCCGAGGTTCTTCTGCAAGCCGAACAGGAACTGGTTCTTGCCGCGGTAGCCGCAGTCGCTGTCGAAGGTGTCGTCGCCGGCGCCGATGACCGCCAGGTACTTGCCGTTCACCGTGCCGCCGAACCATTCGATGCCGTCGTCGTGGTTGTTGAAAATCTCGACGTGGTGCAGTTCCGTGCCGCGACCGACGCCATACATCGTCAGGCCGTTCAACTCCTTGGTGTTCGCCAGCGGGTAACCGCCATAGCGGAGCTGGACGTACCGGAACACGCCGGAGCTGTCGTCATCGTCGCGCCCGCCACCCTCGATGTTGTACGTGGTGCCGACGCCCTCGACCGGATACGTGGAGGCGCCGAGTTCGCGCGACCGCGTGTTATCGGCGAGGAAGGCGTTGCCGCACAACACCACGCCGCCCCACGAGCCGTGCTGGTCGCCCAGCGCGGCGTAGTCGTAGGTGTTGGTGACCGTCAGAGCGGCGCCGCCGGCGCCCGTCACGAACTTCCAAGTGCGCGCCACGGGGCCGGCCGTCATGCCGGGCACGTTGTTGTCCCACTCGTCCGTGAAGATGATGGGCTTGTCAACCGTGCCGTTGGCGTAGATCTTCGCGCCGCGCTCGACGATCAGCATTCCGGGACGGTACTGCGCCGTGTTGATTTCGTTGACGCCGCGGATGACGGTGCCCGGATCGATCGTCAGAACCGCGCCGGCCGCGACGCCGATGATGCCGTCGAGCCAGTACGTGTTATTGGCCGTCAGGTGCAGGTTGGTCGTCACCCGCTTCATGTACGTGTCGGGTGTCGAGTAATCGCCGGTCGCCAGGCCGTTGGCCCTGAAGTACACGTCCGCCGCCTGCGCCGCGCCGGTCAGGCCGGCCGCGCAGAGCAGCGCAAACATCGCTCTCTTGGTAAAATTCATGGTCTCTGACTCCTCCGCTTGCCTCGTCGTTCCCGGCCATGCGCCCGGCCACTTAGCCGGACGGGCGGTGAGCCGGTCGGTCACCAGCCGCTTAAGTGCCTTTGATTCGGGACACAAGGTAGGCGCGGAGTGTTAGCGCGCCGTTGCGCGCGCACTAGTAATTCGTTCGCGCGGCCACACGCAAAACAGACGTTCGCTTCGCGCGTTCCTGACGCGGCCGGCGTACGCTTCTCCGCATGCAGGCCGTCGTGGACCGTTTCTGTCTGGCGCTGTCGGAGGTCAACCGCCTCGAGCGGCGGCCGGTTCTGTCGGCGATCGCCTTCGTGCTCGCGCGCCTCGAGCCGGCGGCGGCCACGGACATCGAGCGGCTCGCGGCCGAGGCCGAGAAGCGCGGACTCGTGCGCCTCGTGCAGGCCGGCGGCGACGTCATCGTGCGCGACCTGCGGCCGGCGTCCGAGCGGCCGGCGGCGCCCTGCCCGCCGGCCTTGCCGGCGGCGCCCTGCCCGCCGGCCTTGCCGGCGGCCCGCTACCGCGAGTTCGTCCGGGACAAGCTGCGCTGCCCGCTTCCGGGCGCCGCCCTGCGCGGCCGCGTGTACGCCGGGACCCAGTCGGCCCTGGACGCGCGCGAGGCGCCGGAGGAACCGGTGGCGCTGCTGGACCTGGCCTGCCGTGTCGAGGCCGCCCTGCGCGGCGAGGTCGGCCAGCGCACGGTCTTCAAGCTGCTCTTCGCCCTCGTGCTGGCCGGCGCCTTCCGTATCGTACGCCACGACCGCCCGCACGCGATCCGCATCCTCTCCGCCCGCGAGCCGCCGGCGGCCTGGGACCGTCTCTTCCTGCGCGCCTGTCTGCTCGGCCTGCGACGCGACCGGCCCGACTGGCCGCTCGACGCCGCCGCGCTGGCCGAGGCGCTCGACGCCACGCCCTCCATGCTGCGGCCGCTGATCGAATCCTTGCAAAATCCTAACCGCGCCCTGACGCCGCCGCCCCATGCTGTCCGAGGTTGCTAGGGACAGACCCCCGGCGTTGTGCTACTCTGAACCATCATGGTGGAGAGGCCGGCCAGACCAAAGGCGGTATCCATGGCGCACGAGACCGTGCTCGTCATCGAGGACGAGAAGGATATTCTGGAACTGATCCGTTTCAACCTGGAGCGGGATGGCTTCCAGGTGCAGTCGGCCGAGTCGGTCGAGGCGGCCCGCCGGCTGCTCGCCAAGCACCTGCCGCATCTCGTGCTGCTGGACCTGATGCTGCCCGGCGAGAACGGCTTCGAGTTCTGCCGCCAGCTCCGCAAGGAGGACCGCACGCGGGGGCTGCCGGTGATCATGGTCACCGCGCGCGATGAGGACACCGACATCGTCGCCGGCCTGGAGGTCGGCGCGGACGACTACATCACCAAGCCCTTCACGCCGCGCGTGCTGCTGGCGCGCGTGCGCGCCGTGCTGCGGCGCCGGCATCCCGAGGCGGAGGACGTCTCCGATCGCTTCGTGCGCGGCCCGGTCGAGATTGACCGCACGCGCCACCTCGTCACGGTCGCGGGGCAGGCCCTGAGCCTCACCCTCAGCGAGTTCCGGATCCTCGATCTGCTCGTGCGGCGGCCGGGCGTCGTCTTCTCGCGCTACCAGATCGTGGATGCCGTGCACGGCGCGGACTACCCCGTCACCGACCGTTCCGTCGACGTGCAGATCGTCGGTCTGCGCCGCAAGCTCGGCAAGCACGGCAGCCTGATCGAGACGGTGCGCGGCGTGGGGTACCGGTTCAAAGCGGCGACATGATCAAGAAGAGCCTGCTGCTCCAGTTCTTCGGCCCGCAGATGCTGATCCTGCTGGCCAGTCTCGGCCTCACCGCCTACTACGCCTGGCAGACGGGCTGGGTGGCGCACCGCGACGAGCGCGTGCGCGCGATGTACGTCCAGGCCGATCTGATCGCGCGTCTGGTGCTGCGGCCGGACGGCGCGCCGCCGCCCGGCGCGGACTTCGACGCCGCCTGCCGCGAGCTCCGCACCGCGGACGGCCTCCGCGTCACGGTGCTCGCACCGGACGGCCGCGTGCTGGCGGAATCGGATGCGGACGCCGCCGCCATGGGTTCGCACGCCGACCGGCCCGAATTCGTGATGGCCCTGCGCGAAGGCTGCGGCTGGAGCGAACGCTACAGCGCCACGGTCCGCGACCGCCTGCTCTACGCGGCCCGTGCCATCCGCCGCGACGGCCGGATTGTCGCCGTCGTGCGGGTCGCGGCGCCGCTCGCCGTCTTGCGCTCCGAGACGGCCGCGGCCCGACGAAGCACGCTCCTGCTGGTCGGCGCGGCCGTCGTGCTGGCGGCGGTGTTGAGCGCACTCCTGGCGCTGCGCGTCACACGGCCGGTGGCGGCGATGCGCGCCGCCGTGGCGCGCATCGGCGCGGGCGACCTCGATCACCGTCTGGCCATGCCCTCGCTGCCGCCGCTGGCCGAACTGGCGCAGGCCATCAACGCCACCGCCGTGCGGCTCCGCGAACAACTGCACGCACTGGCCGAGGAGCGCGGCCTGCGCGAGCGCATCCTGGCCGGCATGTCCGAGGGCGTGGTGGCGGTGGATGCCCGCCAGCGCGTGATGGGCATGAACGAAGCCGCCGTCCGCCTGCTTGGCCTGGAAGGGCGCACCGTCATCGGCACGCCGATCCAGGAACTGCTGCTGCGCGCCGACGTGCTGGAACTGCTGGACGCGGCCGCGGCGACCGACGAGGCCGTCGAGCGCGAGCTGCGCGGCGGCGTGCAGACCGCGCTGTGGGCGCGCGCAGCGGCGCTGCGCGACGCGGCCGGTGCCCGCGCCGGCACGCTGATCGTGCTGACGGACCTGTCGCGCATCCGGCACCTGGAGCGCGTGCGCCAGGAGTTCGTTGCCAACGTCTCGCACGAGCTGCGCACGCCGATCACCTCCATCATCGGCTTCGTGGAGACGCTGCTCGACGGGGCCCTGCGCGAGCCGGCGACGGCCGAGCGCTTCCTGAAGATCGTCCAGCGCCAGGCCGGCCAGATGCAGTCGCTGGTGCACGACCTGCTGCTGCTCTCGCGCCTGGAATCGCAGGCGGGCGGCAGCCTGGAGAAGGAGCGCGTGCCGCTCGCGGGGATCGTCGGCAACGCCATCGAGGTCTGCCGCGCCCGGGCCGACGCGCGGCAGGTGGAGGTGGTGGTGAAGCTGCCCGAGGGCCTGCAGATCGTGGCGCACGCCGGCCTGCTGGAGCAGGCACTGGTGAACCTGATCGCCAACGCCATCCAGTACGGCGGCGGCGGACGCGTCGAGGTCGCCGCCGAGCGGCTGGCCGGGGACGACGTGCGCGTCAGCGTGCGCGATTTTGGCCCGGGCATCGCGCCGGAACACATTGACCGGCTCTTCGAGCGCTTCTACCGCATTGACCGCGGCCGCAGCCGCGAGGCCGGCGGCACGGGTCTGGGCCTGGCGATCGTCAAGCACATCGCGCTCGTGCACGGCGGCAACGCCGCCGTCGCCAGCCAGCCCGGCCAGGGCAGCGTCTTCTCGATCTGGCTGCCGGGCGCGCCCTCACACGATCCTGACACGACGCCAACGCCGCGCTAACCGCGACCTGATGAACTGGCGTCGTGGCTGGACTGCGGCAACTGGTGCTGACGGCGGCGGAGCGGCGGCGGCGGCGGACGCTGGCGGCCGCGGGCCGGGGTCTGCTGTTCGGGGTGACGGCCGTGGCGGCCGTGGCCGTCCTGCTGATCATCGTCTTCATCGCCCGCGACGCCCTGCCCTTCTTCCGGCTGCGGGGGTTTGCCGAGTTCTTCACGACCTCCGGCTGGTATCCGTCGCGCGAGCCGGCGCAGTTCGGCGCGCTGGCGATTTTCGCCGGCAGCGCGCTCGTGACCGCCGGGGCGGCGCTCGTGGCCGTGCCGCTGGGCGTGGCGGCGGCGACCTGCCTGAGCGACGTGCTGCCGTTCGGCGTGCGGCAGGTGGTCAAGCCGGTGATCGAGATCCTGGCGGCGATCCCGTCGGTGGCCTTCGGCTTCTTCGCGCTGATCGTGCTGGCGCCGTGGTTCCAGGCGCACGGCGCGGCCACCGGCACGAACGCGCTCAACGCCGCGATCATCCTGGGCATCATGGCGCTGCCGACGGTGGTGAGCGTCTCCGAGGACGCGTTGCAGGCCGCGGGCCGCGAACTGCGCGAGGGCAGCTACGCGCTGGGCGCCACGCGCGCGGAGACGATGCTGCGGGTGGTGCTGCCCGCGGCGAGCAGCGGCATCTGGGCCGCGGCGCTGCTGGGCATCATGCGGGCGCTGGGCGAGACCATGGTGGTGCTGATGGCCTCCGGCAACGCCGCGCAGATTCCGCATCCCTGGTACGACCTCACGCAGCCCGTGCGCACGTTGACCGCCACGATCGCCAGCGACATGGGCGAGGCCGAGCACGTCACCGGCGCCGAGCGCTACGCCGTGCTCTTCGCCATGGGCCTGTGCCTGCTGCTCTTCAGCTTCGCCTGCAACCTGCTGGGCGAGCGCATCGTGGCGCGCGAGCGCCGCCGGCTGCGGGGGGCCTGACGCATGGGCCTGCGCACACGCCGCCTGCTCGACCGCGCCTTCGCCGCCGCGGGCCTGTTCGCCGTGGGCCTGATGGCGGTCGTGCTGCTGCTGGTGCTGGGGCCGATCTTCGCGCGCGGGGCCGGCGCCTACGTGTTCCGCGGCACGATCGAGCACCGGCGCTTCCTGCTGGAGCAGTTCGGCCGCGGCGATGCGGCCCGCGTGGCGGCCGAGACCGCGGCGGCGGCGGCGGCGCGGGCGCCCGCGTTCGCGCTGCTGTCGCGCTTCGAGGAGACGCGGGACGACCTGCCCCCGGCGCGGCGGCGCGAACTGCTCGCCGACTTCCGCGAGGTGCGCAAGGGCGTGAGCGAGCTGCTCGGGCCGGCCCCGGGCGCGCCGGCGCTGCTGCCGCGCAACGCCTACGGCCAGACGCGCTGGGACCGGGCGCGGGTCAAGCTCGACCGCGTGCTGCGCCGCCAGACATGGGACTACTCCGGCGGGGTCGGCAGGCCGGTGCACACCCCGCGCGAGGAACTCTACGCCGGCACGGCGCTGGCGCCGCTCTTCCCGCTGCTGCGCGACGGGATCGAGGCCATGCTGCTGCCGCGGACGACCTTCTACGCCGGCTTCCTGACCGACCGCTCGCTCGACGCGCACTTCTTCGGCGGCATCGGGCCCGAGGTGCTGGGAACAGTCTGGCTGACCCTGGGCGCGATGCTGCTGGCGGTTCCCTTCGGCGTCATCGCCGCGATCTACTTCCAGGAGTACACGCGAGAGGGCCGGGTGGTCCTCTTCCTGCGGTCGTGCGTCAGCACGCTGGCCGGCGTGCCGAGCATCGTCTTCGGCCTGTTCGGGCTGGCGTTCTTCATCAACACGCTGCACGTCTCGCCCGGCAAGAGCGTGCTGGCGGGTGCGCTGACCCTGGCGCTGCTGGTGCTGCCGACGGTGATCCGCGCGTCCGAGGAGGCGATCCGCGCCGTGCCGCAGGCCTACAAGGAGGCGGCCCTGGCCCTCGGCGCCGGCCGCTGGCACACGGTGCTGACCGTGATCCTGCCGGCGGCGCTGCCCGGCATCCTCACCGGCATCGTCATCAGCATGGGCCGCGCGGCCGGCGAGACGGCGCCGATCATCTTCACGGCGGCCGTGAGCGTGGGCGCCGCGCCGGGGTTGCTGGAGCTGTTCGACCGCAGCACGCCGGCGCTGCCCTGGAACATCTACAACATCGCCACCGAGCACGCGGCCGCGGACGAGATCCGCCACGTCCAGTACGGCATGGTCGCCACGCTCGTGGCGATCGTGCTGGCGCTGAACCTGGCGGCGATCGTGCTGCGCGCCCGGGTGGCGCGGAAGCTGAGGGGCTAGCATGGGTTCTTCGGTCCATACCGCAATCCGGCCGGCGGCGCGGCGCGACGGCGACGCGGCGGCGGTCGCGACGCCGCACGTGACCGCACGGCAGTTCTCGGTTTTCTACGGCCGCCACGAGGCCGTGCGGCAGGTGACCTTCGACGTGCCCAAGGGCCAGGTGACGGCGATCATCGGCCCGAGCGGCTGCGGCAAGAGCACCTTTCTGCGGGCGGTCAACCGCATGAACGACCTGATCCCCGCCTGCCGCGCGGCCGGCGAACTGCTGTTCGACGGCGAGAACGTCTACGGAGCGACCATTGACGCGGCCGTGCTCCGGCGCCGTGTCGGCATGGTCTTCCAGAAGCCGAACCCATTCCCCAAGACGGTCTACGACAACGTCGCCTACGGGCCGCGCCTGCACGCCGGCCACGCGCGCGCTGCGCTGGACGAAATCGTCGAGCGCAGCCTGCGCGGCGCCGCGCTGTGGGACGAGGTCAAGGACCGCCTCGGCCGCAACGCCCTGGGCCTCTCCGGCGGCCAGCAGCAGCGCCTCTGCATCGCCCGGGCGCTGGCGGTGGAGCCGGAGATCCTGCTGATGGACGAGCCGACGTCGGCCCTGGATCCCAAGGCCACGGCGCGCATCGAAGACCTGATCGGCGAGCTGCGCGGCCGCTACACGATCATGATCGTCACGCACAACATGCAGCAGGCCGCCCGCGTGTCCGACCGCACGGCCTTCTTCTACGAGGGCGAGCTGATCGAGTTCGGCGCCACCCAGGAGCTCTTCACGAACCCGCGCGAGAATCGCACCGAGGACTACATCACCGGCCGCTTCGGGTAGGCAGCGGAGAGCGGACCATGGGCATCATCTTCCTGCAGGAGATCGAGCGGCTCAAGGAACGGGTCGTGCGGCTTTCGCTCGAGGTGGAAGCCCGCCTGGACCGGGCGCTGCAAGCCGTGGCCGGCCGCGACGCGGCCATGGCGCTGGCGGTCATGAACGGCGACGAGGAAATCGACACGCGGGAGGTGGCGATCGAGGAGGAGTGCCTCAAGCTGCTGGCGCTGCATCAGCCGGTGGCTTCCGACCTGCGGCTGCTGATCGCCGTGCTGAAGATCAACAACGACCTGGAGCGCATCGGCGACCTGGCGGTGAACATCGCCGACCGCGCCGTCCGACTGGCGCGCCTGCCGCCGGCCAGCGTGGAACTGCACATCCCGCGCATGGGCACGGAGGTGCGTGGCATGCTGCGGCAGGCCTTCCAGGCCTTCCTGAGCCACGATCCGTCCCTGGCGGCGCGGGTCGTCGCGCACGACGACGTGGTGGATGAGATGAACCGTGTCATGATCGCGCAGGTCGTCGAGCGGTTGCGCCGGGGCGACGAAGCTGCGGACACCCTGCTGCTGCTGCTGGGGGTCTCGCGCGAACTGGAACGCACGGGCGACCATGCCACCAACATCGCCGAAGATCTCATCTACCTCTTCGACGGCCGGATCGTGCGCCACCGCAAGACCTCCCCGGCCCAGTCCGCGGCCAAGTGACCCGCCAGCCTCCCCACACACCCGTGGTGTGAAGGTTTGTCGGCGACGCTAACAGATTCCTAACACGTTTTTGACATCCTCCGCACCCGGTTCGCAGGCATCTCTGGGAAGGGAGTGTGGATTGTGCGGGTTTGGCAAGACGCTTGGTCGGCGGCAAGGGTGGCGGTACTGACGGTCGCGCTGGCCGCCGGTTGCGGCGGCCGGAAGGAGGCGGTGACGCTGGCCGGCTCCACGGCCTTCCAGCCGTTCGCGGAGAAGCTGGCCGGCCTGTACATGGACGGGCATCCGGGCGCGAACGTGACCGTGCAGGGCGGCGGGTCGAGCGTGGGCATCCAGTCGGCGCTGCAGGGGGCGGCGCAGATCGGCATGGTGGACCTGGTCGAGCTGCCGCCGGAGGCCAAGGTGCTGGCGGCCACGGTCGTGGCGCGCGACGGCGTCGTCGTGGTGGTCCACCCGGCCAACACGGTCTCGAACCTCACGACCGCCCAGGTGCGCGACATCTTTGCCGGTACGGTCCGGAACTGGCGCGAGGTCGGCGGGGCCGATGCGCCGATCAACGTCGTCTCGCGCGAAGCCGGCTCGGGCACGCGGCGTTCCTTCGAGAAGATCGTGGGTCTGGCCCGGCTCTCGGACGCGGCCCTGGTGCAGGACTCCAGCGGCACGATCCGCGAGACGGTCGCGAACGACGACCGCGCCATCGGGTACCTGTCGCACGGCCTGGTCAACGAGCGCGTCAAGGGGTTGGCGATCGACGGCGTCGCCAGCACGATCGAGGCCACGATCCGCGGCGACTACAAGCTGGTGCGGCCGGTGTTCTTCCTGGTGCGCGAACCCGCCTCGGCCGCCACGCGCGACTTCATCGCCTACGTGCTCTCCCCCGCCGGACAGGCGGTCATCCGCCAGGACGGCCTGATTCCGGCCCAGTGATCCCCCGCCATCATGCGCCGACGGCTTGACGACGTGATCGCCCGCCCGCTGCTGGCGGCGATCGCCTTCTCGGCGATCGCCAGCCTGCTGCTGATCGCGGCCTTCATCCTCAAGGAGGGGCTGCCCTTCATGCTGCGCGTGGGGCTGCCGCACTTCCTGGGCACGTCGGACTGGAATCCGCAGGAGGGCCGTTTCGGCATCTTCCCGATGATCGTGGCGTCGCTCTGGGTGACGCTGGGCGCGATGCTGATCGGCGCCCCGCTGGGCGTGGCCGGCGCGGTCTTCCTGTGCGAATTCGTGCCCCCGCCGGTGATGCGCGCGATCAAGCCCACGGTCGAGCTGCTGGCCGGCATTCCTTCGGTGGTGTACGGCTTCCTCGGCGTGATGGTGCTGGCGCCGCTGATCCGCACGCACCTCGGCGGGCCCGGCCTGTCGCTGCTGGCGGCGGCCGTGATCCTGGGCATCATGGTGCTGCCGACGGTCATCAGCATCTCGGTGGATGCCATCAACGCGGTGCCGGCCTCGTACCGCGAGGGCGCGCTGGCGCTGGGCGCCACGCGCTGGCAGGCCGTGCACATGGTGGTCCTGAAGGCGGCGCGCTCCGGCATCGTGGCCAGCATCATCCTGGCCATGGGCCGCGCCGTGGGCGAGACGATGGCCGTGATCATGGTGGCCGGGAACACGCCGCGGGTGCCGCACTCCGCGCTCGACCCGGTCTGCACGCTCACGGCCAAGATCGCAATGGAGATGGCCTCCGCGACCGGCCTGCACCGCCAGAGCCTGTTCGCCATCGGCGTCGTGCTGTTCGCGGTGATCATGGGCCTGAACGCCATCGCCCTGACCGTCATCCGCCGCCGCACGAGGTCGGCGCCGTGAGGATCCATCCGCGCCATACGCAGCGGCTGGCCGTGGGCGTGCTCGGCGCGGCCACGCTGCTGACGCTGGCGGTGCTGGCCTTCATCATCGTCTTCGTCCTGAAGAAGGGCCTGCCGACCGTCACCTGGGCGTTTCTGTCCGGCATGCCGCAGGACATGGGCCGCGCGGGCGGCATCCTGCCGACCATCGTGGCCTCGGCCATCCTGCCGCTGCTGGCGCTGGTCGTGGCCGTGCCGCTCGGAATCGGCACGGCCGTCTACCTGGCCGAATACACGCGCGAATCGCGCTTCACGCGGACGGTCCGGTTCGGCACGGACTGCCTCGCCGGCGTGCCCTCGATCATCTTCGGCCTGTTCGGCTTCATCTTCTTCGTGATCCTGCTGGGCATGGGCTGGTCGCTCCTGGCCGGCGGCCTGACGCTGGGCATCATGGTCCTGCCCACGGTCATCCGCACGGCCGAGGAGGCGATCCGCGCGGTGCCCACCGCCTACCGCGAGGTGAGCTGCTCGATGGGCGCGACACCGTGGCAGACCGTGTGGCACGTGGTGCTGCCCAACGCCCTGCCGGGCATCCTGACCGGCGTGATGCTGAGCGTCGCCCGCTGCCTCGAGGAGACGGCGGTCATCTACTTCACCGCCGGCACGGCGCTGCGCCTGCCGGCGTCGCTGTTCGACTCCGCGCGCCCCATGTCCGTGCACTTCTACCTGCTGGCCCGCGAGGGCCTGTCCAACGAGAATGCCTACGGCACGGCGGCCGTGCTGATCCTGGCCGTGCTGGCGGTCAATCTCACGGCGTATTGGAGCATGCACGCGTTCCTGAGAAGGAGAGCGCGGAAGAGCTGTTAGGGGGTAAGACTGTTAGGCTGTTAGGAAGCCGAGACGGGGAGAAGGCCTGCAAGCCTACAGCCTAACAGCCTGAAACGCTCGATGAACCCGGTCCCCACAGCAACGCCCCCCAAGATCGAGGCGCAGTCCTTCTGCGTCTTCTTCGGCCGGCGCCAGGCGCTGCGGAGCGTCACGCTCGCCGTGCGCCGCCACACGATCCTGGGCATCATCGGCCCGTCCGGCTCGGGCAAATCCACCTTCCTGCGCAGCCTGAACCGCCTGAACGATCTCGTTGACGGCGTGCACGTCGAGGGCGTGCTGACCCTCGACGGCGCGGACATCCACCACCCGGCCTTCGACCCGGTGGCCCTGCGGCGGCGGGTGGGCATGGTCTTCGCGCTGCCGGTGCCGCTGCCGATGAGCATCGCGGACAACGTGCTCTACGGCCCGCGCCTGGCCGCCGGCCGCCAGCGGCCGCCGACCCGCTGCGAGCGCGAGGACCTGGTCGAGACCAGCCTGCGCGCGGCCTTCCTCTGGGACGAGGTCAAGGACCGTCTCTCCACCTCGGGCCTGCGCCTCTCCGGCGGCCAGCAGCAGCGCCTCTGCCTGGCGCGCGTGCTGGCCATGCGGCCGGAGGTGATTCTGTTGGACGAGCCGTGCTCCGGCCTCGACCCGATCTCGACGGCCAAGATCGAGGAGGCCCTGACGGCGCTGAAGACCCGTCACACCATCGTGCTGGTGACCAATAACACCAAGCAGGCGGCGCGCGTGGCCGACGAGACGGCCTTCTTCCTGATGGGCGAGATGGTCGAGCACGGCCCCACGCAACAGCTCTTCACCGTGCCGGCCGACAAGCGCACCAGCGACTACGTGACGGGACGATTCGGATGAGCGCCCCCTCTGCCAGACCCGCCGGCCCGCCGGCCGTGCTCAAGATGACGGTCGCGAAGTGCGACCTCCACTACGGCGCGTTCCAGGCGCTGAAGGCCGTGGACCTCGATGTGTCCGAGCGCCGGATCACGGCGCTGATCGGGCCGTCGGGCTGCGGCAAGTCCACCCTGCTGCGCGTGCTCAACCGCATGAACGACCTGATCCCGGGCGTGCGCATCGCCGGGCGCATCGAGCTCGATGGCGCCGACGTCTACGCGCCGGACGCGGACGTGTGCGAGCTGCGCAAGCGCGTGGGCATGGTCTTCCAGCGCCCCAACTGCTTCCCGCTTTCCGTGCGCGACAACGTCGCCTTCGGTCTGCGCGTCGCCGGCGAGCGGGACGGGCGGCGGCTCGACGCCGCGGTGGAGCGCAGCCTGCGCGGCGCGTGGCTGTGGGACAACCTCCAGGACCGGCTGGACGCGCCGGCGCTCGACCTGCCGCTCGACCAGCAGCAGCGGCTGTGCATCGCGCGTCTGCTGGCGATCGAGCCGGAGGTGATCCTGATGGACGAGCCGTGCTCGGCGCTCGACCCGATCGCCACGGCCAAGGTCGAAGAGTTGATGCTCGAACTGCGGAAACAGTATACGATTGTGATCGTGACGCACAACATGCAGCAGGCCGCGCGGATCTCGGACCTGACCGGCTACATGCTGCTGGGCGAGATGGTGGAGTTCGGCGTCACCGCGGGCGTCTTCACGAGTCCGCAGGATCCGAGGACGCAGGACTACATCAGCGGAAGGTATGGGTGAGCCATGGAACGCCACTTCGATGAGCAACTGGGCGCGCTGAAAGCGCTGCTGGTGAAGATGAGCGCGCTGGCGGAGGTGACGATCGCCGACGCGCTCCGGGTGCTGGTGCAGCGCGATGCGGCGGCCGCCGCGGCGGTCGCGCGGCACGAGGAGCAGGTCAACGCGCTGCAGATCGAGGTCGACGAAATGTGCTTCACGCTGATCGCCACGCACCAGCCGGTGGCGGGCGACCTGCGCTTCCTGCTGGGCGCGGTCAAGACCAACAGCGACCTGGAGCGGCTGGCGGACCAGGCGGTGAACATCAGCGAGAAGGCCGAGTCGCTGCTGCGCTATCCGCCGGTCAAGCCGTTCGTGATCATCCCGGAGATGGCGGCGATCGCCGGCGGCATGGCCAAGGACAGCCTGCACGCCTACGTGAACCGCGACGTCACGCTGGCACGGCGGGTCCTGCTGCGCGACGACGATCTGGACGAGCGCAAGCGGCGGGTGACGGCCGAGTTGGTCGAGCACATCCGGCACTTTCCGGACACGGCCACGGCGTGCATCGAGCTGATCCTGGTGGCGCGCAACCTGGAACGCATCGGCGACCACGCCACCAACATCTGCGAGAACGCCATCTTCGTCGTGCAGGGCAAGGACATCCGCCATCACGCCGAGGACGCTCCGCCGAAGGCGTAGCGCCTCCGCGCCTCGGCGCGAAAACAAAGAAGCCCGGCGGACTTGCGTCCGTCGGGCTCGAAAGAAAAATCCCGGCAGCGTGCTACTCTCCCACGGGCGAACCCCGAAGTACCCTCGCCGCTGAGGCCCTTCACTACCGTGTTCGGAATGGGAACGGGTGTTACCTCCTCGCTATGACCACCGGGAAAGCGGTCTCCGGCCGAAGCCGGAAAAGGTCTGCACAGTCCGGGGAATCGCTTCGTACGCCGAAACGAGGCGAAGCATGAAAAAACGGTCAAGCCGCACGGCAGATTAGTACTGGTCGGCTGAGCAAGTTACCTTGCGTACACCTCCAGCCTATCGAGGTCGTGGTCTACAACCTGCCTTCAGCTCCTTGCGGAGGGGAGATCTTGTCTTGGAGGAGGCTTGGCGCTTAGATGCTTTCAGCGCTTATCCGTTCCGTACATAGCTACCCAGCGATGCCACGGGCGTGACAACTGGAACACCAGAGGTACGTCATTCCCGGTCCTCTCGTACTAGGGAATGTTCTCCTCAAATCTCCTGCGCCCACAGAGGATAAGGACCGAACTGTCTCACGACGTTCTGAACCCAGCTCGCGTACCGCTTTAATTGGCGAACAGCCAAACCCTTGGGACCTTCTCCAGCCCCAGGATGCGATGAGCCGACATCGAGGTGCCAAACCGCGGCGTCGATATGAACTCTCGGCCGCGATCAGCCTGTTATCCCCGGAGTACCTTTTATCCGTTGAGCGATGGCGCTACCACGAGCAACCACCGGATCACTAGGTCCTGCTTTCGCATCTGCTCGACTTGTCTGTCTCGCAGTTAAGCCACCTTCTACCCTTGCGCTCGACGCACGATTGCCGACCGTGCTGAGGTGACCTTCGAACTCCTCCGTTACCGTTTGGGAGGAAACCGCCCCAGTCAAACTGACCCTCTGACATTGTCCCTTGGCCGGGTGACGGCACAAGGTTAGACGTTCGCCCACTCAAGACTGGTATTTCACTGTTGCCTCCACGGAACCTGACGACTCCGCTTCGATGGCTCCCAGCTATGCTACACATGACTGACCAAACGCCAGTATCAGACTACAGTAAAGGTTCACAGGGTCTTTCCGTCCTTCTGCGGGAATCCGGCATTTTCACCGGCACTACAACTTCACCGAGATCCTCGTTGAGACAGCGCCCATATCGTTACACGATTCGTGCAGGTCGGAACTTACCCGACAAGGAATTTCGCTACCTTAGGACCGTTATAGTTACGGCCGACATTCACCGGGGCTTTGGTTCGGAGCTTTGCCTTGCGGCTGACCCCTCGCCTTGACCTTTCGGCATTGGTCACGTGTCACACTCTATACGTCCTCTTGCGAGTTGGCAGAGTGCTGTGTTTTTGTTAAACAGTCGCATGGGCCCTTTCACTGCGCCCCGACGCCACCTTGCGGCAGGTCGGGGACCCCTTCTCCCGAAGTTACGGGGCTAGATTGCCGAGTTCCTTAACGAGGTTTCTCTCGCGCGCCTTGGTATTCTGGTACCATCCCACCTGTGTCGGTTTCGGTACGGTTACCGGTTCGATTCCTAGGAGTTTTTCTTGGCAGCCTGGCGTTACGCACTTCCCGGCCTTGCGGCCAGTCACCCACCTTTCGGGGTTGCCCGAGCGGATTTGCCTGCTCAGACCCCCTACGGGCTTGGACGCACCATCCATCAGGTCGCGGCGTCAGCCTCCTGCGGGCTCCATCGGTCAGACTCTTACCGGTAGTACAGGAATATTAACCTGTCGTCCATCGGCTACGCCTTTCGGCCTCGCCTTAGGCACCGACTAACCCTGGGCGGACGAACCTGCCCCAGGAAACCTTGGGATTCCGGCGGTAAGGATTTCCACCTTACTTTTCGTTACTCATGTCCGCATAATCACTTCCGTGCAGTCCACGGTCGGTTCCCCTTCCGCTTCGATCCGGCACGGAACGCTCCTCTACCATCCGCCTTGCGGCGGATCCGCAGCTTCGGCAACCGGTTTGACTCCCGATCATTTTCGGCGCGAGATCACTCGACTAGTCAGCTGTTACGCACTGTTTAAATGGTGGCTGCCTCTAAGCCAACATCCTAGCTGTCTTCGCAACCTCACATCCTTAGTGACTGAACCGGTTTTAGGGGCCTTGGCTGGCGGGCTGGGCTGTTTCCCTTTCGACTGTGAAGCTTAGCCCCCACAGTCTCACTCCCTGCGTGACTGGAACGGTATTCGGAGTTTGATAGGCGTCGGTACCCCGGTAGGGGCCCTAAACCATTCAGTGCTCTACCCCCGTTCCGAGCATTCGCAGAGGCTGTCCCTAAAGACATTTCGAGGAGAACCAGCTATCACCCAGTTTGATAAGCCTTTCACTCCTACTCTCAGGTCATCCTAGAACTTTTCAACGTTCACAGGTTCGGCCCTTCATAGGCTGTTACGCCTACTTCAGCCTGCCCAAGAGTAGCTCACATGGGCTTCGGGTCCACCCCGCGCGACTGATCGCGCATTTCGCACTCGCTTTCGCTACGGCTGCTCCGCCAGAGGCGGATTAACCTCGCCGCACAGGGTGACTCGCGGACTCATTATGCAAAAGGCAAACGGTCATCCGCCTTGCGGCGGACTCCCATAGCTTGTAGGCACACGATTTCAGGTCTGTTTCACTCCCCTAACAGGGGTTCTTTTCACCTTTCCCTCGCGGTACTGGTTCACTATCGGTCACCAGCGAGTATTTAGGCTTGGAGGGTGGGCCCCCCGGATTCGGACAGGGTTTCACGTGTCCCGTCCTACTTGGGATACCGCTAGGCTCGTGAAGATTTCGCTTACAGGGCTTTCACCTTCTGTGGCCGGACTTTCCAGACCGTTCTGCTACCTTCACGTTGTGCCATGTCGCGGTCCCGCAACCCCAGAGAGCAAGCTCTCTGGTTTAGCCTGTTCCGCTTTCGCTCGCCACTACTCACGGAATCTCGTTTGATGTCTCTTCCTCAGGGTACTGAGATGTTTCACTTCCCCTGGTGTCACCTCCCGCGCCTATGAATTCAGCGCGGGATCGCCGCCCAGACGGCGGCGGGGTTGCCCCATTCGGAGATCCCCGGATCAAAGCGTGCTTGCCGCTCCCCGAGGCTTATCGCAGCTTACCACGTCCTTCATCGTCTGCTGGTGCCAAGGCATCCATCGTGCGCCCGTATACGCTTGACCGAAAGAAATCCCTCGTTCTCGGTATACGTTGCAATTCCCGGACTATGCAGTTGTCAAAGAACCATGCCCGCCTGACGGCGGGAAATCCTTGCGGACCACGAGCGGCTGCTTCCGGTACACACCATCACGGTGGTGGGCGTGCCTGGAATCGAACCAGGGACCTCATCCTTATCAGGGATGCGCTCTAACCAACTGAGCTACACGCCCGACTTGGTGGAGGCAACCGGATTCGAACCGGTGACCTCATGCTTGCAAAGCACGTGCTCTAGCCAGCTGAGCTATGCCCCCAGGATGGCGCGTCACCGGTAGACGCTCGTCATGTCGTCTGAATACTCACACGACCCTTCGGTCCAGAAGGGATGCGATCCGCCGGCTGATGCCGTTCCACCATTGCCAACGCCTCGCGGCGCGGCATGCTCCTTAGAAAGGAGGTGATCCAACCGCAGGTTCCCCTACGGTTACCTTGTTACGACTTCATCCCAATCACCACCCACACCTTAGACGGCTTCCTCCCTTGCGGGTTGGTACACCGGCTTTGGGTGCAGACGGCTTTCATGATGTGACGGGCGGTGTGTACAAGGCCCGGGAACGTATTCACGGGGCCGTAGCTGATGCCCCGTTACTAGCGAATCCGACTTCATGCAGTCGAGTTGCAGACTGCAATCTGAACTGAGGCCGCTTTTGGGGATTGGCTCCACCTCGCGGTCTTGCTTCCCTTTGTAGCGGCCATTGTAGCACGTGTGCAGCCCTGGATGTAAGGGCCATACTGACTTGACGTCATCCCCACCTTCCTCCTGCGTATACAGGCAGTCTGCTTAGAGTGCCCGGCATGACCCGTTGGCAACTAAGCACAGGGGTTGCGTTCGTTGCTGGACTTAACCAAACACCTCACGGCACGAACTGACGACAGCCATGCAGCACCTGTGCAGCACCCTCGAAGGAATCCCACTTTCATGGGACGTGCAGCTGCATGTCAAACCCAGGTAAGGTTCTTCGCGTTGCATCGAATTAAGCCACATGCTCCTCCGCTTGTGCGGGCCCCCGTCAATTTCTTTGAGTTTTAACCTTGCGGCCGTACTCCCCAGGCGGTGCACTTAACGCGTTAGCTGCGACACGGGAGGGGTGAAATCCCCCCACGTCCAGTGCACACCGTTTACAGTTGGGACTACCAGGGTATCTAATCCTGTTTGCTCCCCCAACTTTCGCGCCTCAGCGTCAGCCTTGTTCCAGAGAGCCGCCTTCGCCACCGGTGTTCTACACGATATCAACGCATTTCACCGCTACACCGTGTATTCCGCTCTCCCATCCCAGGCTCTAGAACCGCAGTTTCGAGCGCACTTTCCGGGTTGAGCCCGGAGATTTCACACTCGACATACGGAACCGCCTACGCGCCCTTTACGCCCAGTAAATCCGAACAACGCTCGCCACCTCTGTATTACCGCGGCTGCTGGCACAGAGTTGGCCGTGGCTTCCTCTTGAGGTACCATCGAGGCCGGACGTTGTTCACGCCCGGCACCTTTTCCCCTCATGACAGGAGTTTACAACCCGAAGGCCTTCATCCTCCACGCAGCGTCGCATCGTCAGGCTTTCGCCCATTGCGAATGATCCTCGACTGCAGCCTCCCGTAGGAGTCTGGGCAGTGTCTCAGTCCCAGTGCGGCTGGTCGTCCTCTCAGACCAGCTAGCCGTAAGCCTTGGTGAGCCGTTACCTCGCCAACAAGCTGATGGCACACGGGCTCATCCTTGAGCGGCAGGTCTTGCGATCCCCGCCTTTGGCCGCCAACCCATGCGGGTCGGAGCCACATTCGGTATTAGCACCGCTTTCGCGGCGTTATCCCCAGCTCAAGGGCAGATTACCCATGCCTTACTCGCCCTTTCGCCACTCTCACGGCAATCGTATTGCTACAACGCCGATCCCGTTCGACTTGCATGCCTAATCCACGCTACCAGCGTTCGTTCTGAGCCAGAATCAAACTCTCAGAAGAAAAAACTACGCCCCGTCGGGCCGAAGCCCGGCGGACCGTTTTGTTCGGGTCCATTACCGGCACAAGCCAATCGAATCGCATCCCTTCTAAATCGAAGGTCGCGTGAATATTCAGATGTCAAAGATCCAGCGCCGCCCGACCTCCGCGCTCTCGCGCTTCTGGTGCCAGCGGCAATCTCGTAGGGTATCAAAGCCATTGCGGGCCGTCAATACCCAGCCGAAAAAAAGTCCGCCGCCCGTCTCCAAGCGGCGAACCGTCCGGCATCGAGTTATCAAACGCGCCTCGCACCTTCTCAGGCGCAAAGCAGGTCGACAGGGTATCAATCGACCATCGGGGCGTCAACGGGGATCTGGAACTTTTTTTCTCCAAGCGTGCAACCGCATGAACGGCAGGTTATTACACTATGCGATTTTCGTGCGGATGGCGTGAGCATGCGATCGAGGCCTGGTCGGTGTGTTTGCGGAAACCAACGGCCATCCTGCGCCATATTGGCGCCCGGCGCGAGCGCAACTGTTTGATAACAGGCTACTTAGAGCGACATTGTGTTTGTGCCTGGCCCGGTCGTGAGGACAGGGACGGTAGGGCCGGCCGGCCGGCCGCCACGCTTCGGACGGTCCGGATGCCGCCAGGGTTCGCGCTTGCCGCCAACTAGTTGTTGTGGTCAAATAGTTGCGCGCCGCGTACAGCGCTGGCGCGGAGAAGAAGCCATGCCTGCCTCACGATCGCGACGGCGCCGCACGATCACACTGCGGGCCGCCAACCCCGGCCGACGACGCCACCTCCAGCCCGTTTGCCTCGCCCTGCTGGCAGCCGGACCGGCCAGCGGTTATGACCTTCTGCGCAGCCTCCGCACCCACCCGTTATTCGAAAATGCACCCCCAGACGTTCCAGGAGTCTACAGATCACTGCAACTCCTTGCCCGGCATGGATTCGTACGCTCGAACATCCTGCCGCCGCTGCACGGCCCCGCCCGACGCGTTTTCCGCCTGGCACCCGCCGGGCGCCAGGCGCTTAACGACTGGATCGCAAGGCTGCGCGCCGAGAAGGCCGACCTCGACCGCACGGTGCGCCTTCTGGCCGCCGCCGGCGCCCGCCGACAGCGTGCCCGCTGAAAGGCCGCTCGGGCACGCCGCGGCCGGCCGGGAAGGTCCATTTGACAGCGGCGGCGACGCGGTGGAAGACCGGCGCGATCAGCGGACCGTGTTCGCCGCGTTCGTCGCCAGCCGGTGGCTGGCGGCGGCGGCCAGGGGTTCGCCGAGGCGGGTGAGGAGATCGCCGAGCAGGCGGTGCGCCTGCGGGGCGTCGCGGTCGGAGGGATGCACGGCCAGCCGTTCGCGGCAGGTCTTGACGCCGGCGCGCCATTCCCTTTCGGCCGCGGCGCGGTCGGACGCCGCGTCGCCGAGCGCGAGCCGGCAGGCGGCGAGCAGGTCGTAGAAGGCGGCGTCGTTGTGGCGGCGCAGCAGGTCCTCCAGGATCGCCGCCGCGGCGGCGAAACGGCCGCAGGCCTGCGCCTCGTGCGCCGCGGCGAAACGGCCGACCGGGTCGTGCGGCGCCAGTTGCCGCAGCCGCGCGCCGCGGTCCGCGATGCGCGCCTGCCGCTCGGACTCCCACGCGGGATCGGCCCCGGCGCGGCGGTCGGCGTCGATCGCGTGCTGGAGGCCGGCGGAGAGCGACGCGTGCCGGTAGCCCGGCAGGCGGGCGGCGTGTTCGTAGAAGTCGTCCGCCACCACCTGCCACCCGAGGGAGTCGAGAAAGGCGGCCAGCCGGCAGAGCCGGCGCGGCGACCAGTCGCGCCGGCTCGCCCAGAGACCGCCGAGTTGGAGCGCGCGCTGCAGCGTGCGCACGCCGGTGTTGCGGCTCAGCGCCTCGTTGGCCGGGTCGTCGAACGCGGCCGGCGATTCCCGGCCCTGCACGGCCATCCAGGCGGCAAACGCGGCGCGCTGTCCGGCGGCATCCGGCGGCGGCGGGCACGGCAGGCGCCAGCAAGCGGCAAAGGCGGCGTTGGAGATGGCGCGGCCGGCGAAGACGGCGGCGCAGTCGTCCAGGTAGACCAGCGCCCACTCGTTCGTCCGGCGGTAGAGGTCGGCCATGAGCGGGCAGTTGCGGTCGCGCACGTCGGCGAGCGCAAAGCAGGCCAGGCCGATGCCGTAAGTCTGCGCCTCGCGCGCGAAGAGCTCCGGGTCGCGGCGCGTGCGGACCGCCGTGCGGAAGACGGGCGGGTCGTAGATCTCGGCGTGGCGGCCGTCGAAGTAGGTCTGCCATGCGGGTCCGAAGCGTGCGAGCAGGTAGTTGGCGCTGCGGGTATCGCCATACACGGCCAGGCGCGCCGGCAGTTCGGCGGCGTGCTCCGAGAGGAAGCGCCCGGCGGCGAGCGGGTGCTCGTGGTCCGAGAAGCCGGCGGCGAAGCGCGTGCGCCAGCCGAGGGAGTCGTAGAAGCGTTCGCTGACGATCGAACGGTAGACGAGCAGCAGCCCGGCGGCCAGCAGCACGCGGCCGGCGATGCGGGCCGCCGACCCGTGCAGCCACGCGACGCCGGACGCGGCACCGGCGGCCGGGTCGCGGCGGCGGCGGCGCGCGCCCAGGCGCCCGGCCACGGCGGCGAGGCCGTCGGCCGCGTACTCGATGCCGTTGGCGACCAGCGGCGCGGCGACCAGCGGCAGCAGCGGCACGTTGCGGACGGCGGCCAGCGAGAGGTACGCGAGGGCGGACAGCGACAGGGCATAACCGAGGTTGAGATCGAGGGGCGTATTCAGTATCCAGTGTTCAGTGTTCAGAATGGGCGCCTTCCGACTTCTGAATACTGAATACTGGATACCGGCCGCAAGTCTGCCGACGAGGCCGAGGAAGGCCAAGACCCAGCAGGCGAGCAGCGCATCGCCGAGGCTCCCCGATTCGAGGCAGGTGGCGAGGTCGACCGGGCGGCCCTCGGCGATGGCGCGGCTGTAGAGCGGGTCGGTGAGGACGCCGAACAGGTGGAGCGGGTAGAGGGCGCCGGCGGTGCCGTACGGCGTGGCAAAGCAGGCGAGCACGGTCAGCAGCGCGGAGAGCGTGAGCCGCAGCGCGGGCAGAAGCGGACGAGCCGCCTCTCCGGGGCGGCAGAGGAGATGCACCCATGCCCCGGCGGCAAATGCGCCGACGAGCAGCGGGCCCAGAATGAAGGCGCCGTGGGTGTTGGTCCACCAGACCTGGAGCAGCGGCGGCAGCCAGGGCAGCCAGCGCCGCGCGGCGACGGAGGGGGTCTGCGCCAGGAGCATCAGAACGATCAGGTCGGCGCCGGCGAGCAGGTAGGTGTGCATTTCGGGCCGGCCGTTGATGCGCATCTGGTAGAGGCGCAGAAAGAGCAGCACGGAGAGCGCGGCGGGGACGGAGAGCCACGGCCAGCGCCAGTCCCAGCGGCCGCCGCGGCGGCGGAGCAGCCAGGCCAGCACGGAGACTTCGAGCGCCAGGCCGGCGGTGGCAAGCACCTGCAGCAGCGTGAGGCCCGGCCAGCCGAACCACTGGCGCAGGCGCACAAGCAGGATCTCGTGCAGCCACGGCACGCTGACCCACTCGCAGCCCCAGCGGGTGACGGAGAACGGGTCGGCGCGGATCACGTCGCCCTGCGCCAGCATCCACTGCCCGGCGCGCAGGTGCCAGAGGATGTCGGTGTCGGCGGCCGGGCGGATGCTCCAGGCCGCACCGATCAGGAGCAGGGCAAGCAGGAGCCACGGTACGCGTGCCAGCCGCATGGCGCTCACGGTAGCAAAGCGCGTCGGCCGATGCCAGCCGGCGGCGGATCGGACGGATTGGGCGTTGACGGCACGAAGGCCGGAGGTTATCCCTATGTGCATGCCCGTTGAGCCGCTTGCAGTGGTTCTGCAAGCGCCTCCGGTACCAGATACATATTCCGGGCCACCGCCGTCTTCTCAACAATGAGAACGCCAAGTTGCCCTTCGGCCGCGGTGTGACGCTCGGAGGCCGAATGTCAACGTGCGCCTGCGTACGCGCAACTCTCTGCCCATCAACAGACAGAGAATCTAGCTTCTCCGTCCATTTGTTGGATCGCGGTTCCCTTTGTGTCTTGCGTGGCTCGTTCCGTGCTTATCTGAACTTTGGACGATCGACGCAGGAAGCGAGGCGGACCATGGACACAATCCTGGCAACTGGAATCACCGGCTTGTTCGCTTACTGGGTCTGGATGCTGAAGCAGGACGTCGTCCGGCTGCAGCAGCAGATCTTCCGGAAAGCGGCAACACCGGCGGCGCACGGTGGGACGATCCATGTGACGGTGACGCCACCGCCATCGCACGTTCCCGCGGCGGACGACTCGCGGCGGGCGAAGATCGAGCGCAAGAACCCGGAGACCGAGGGCGGCATTCCCACCTGGACGCTCGGCTGAACGAGGATTTCTCTCTCACACCCCACACACTACATAACTCCCACACACCCCGTGGCGCCATCGGAAATCCGATGGCGCCATCTTTTTGGCCGCGTGTGGGGCTGCGTTGCCTCGCCGCGGGGCACCTGCTACTGTCTGGGCATGACGCGGCCGGCGCAACGCGACGACGAATACTGGGTGAAACTGGCGCGGGCCGAGGTGCGCGCCACACTGAATGCCATGCCGGCCGAACTGCGTTCGCGGCTGGACGACGTGCCGGTCGTGTTCGAGGCGCGGCCCGGGCGCCGCCTGCTGAGGGAGGGCTTGACCGACGACCTGCTGGGCCTGTTCGAGGGTCCCGCCTACGGCGAGCGCGGCACGACCGACGTTTCGACCACGCCGCCGATCATCACGCTCTTCCTGGAGAACCTGCGCGACGAGGCCGAAGACCGCCCCGCCGCCTTCCGCCAGGAGGTCCGCACCACCCTGCTCCACGAGATCGGCCACTACCTCGGCCTCGAAGAAGACGACCTGATCGAGAGAGACTTGGAGTGAGCGGCTTCCGGCCTGCAGCCTTCAGCCTACAGTCTGCCAGCCCTCTTTCTCCGCGCCGAGCCCCAGCCGGCGGCGGATGTCGGCGGCCAGCGTCTCGGCCGCGGCACGGCCCACGATGCCGGAACCGACCGTGTGCCGCCGTCCGTCCACGGTGCGCACTTTGATCCGGAAGTAGCTCCGGCCGCCCTGCTGGCTGCTCTCCGCGGCCTCGACCGACAGAATCTCGCCGCGCGCCAGGCGCCGCGCGCCGGCCAGCCCGAACACGCCGCCGGCCAGATGCACGCCGTCCGGCGCGATTTCGAACCGGCGCCATTCGAACCACGACACCAGCACGCCCCAGAAAATGGCCAGGTCGGCCAGGCCGAACAGGATGGAAAAGACCTTCGGCGCGCGGTACCGGACCATGGCCCAGATGATGCCCGTCCAGACGAGGAAGAACACGGTCAGCCCGAACGCGCCGCCCCTGTGGCGCGCGGCCGGGAAGGTGTAGCGCACGCCGCCCGGCGTCGTCTCCATGCGGATGCGGCTGTCCTGCACGGCGTCCTGCGCCGTGAGCCGGCGGCCGTAGCGGTCGGGGCTGCCTTCGTCCGGCCGCCTGTCATCCACGCTGTCGGGCGTGACGAACACCGGCACCTCGAATCGGCTGGCGTAGCGCGGGCCGGATGCGACCGCGGCCTCGACCTCGAGCCGCCAGACGACCTGGTCGTTGCCGTTCGCCGCGTCGGTCGGCCGGCAGTCGCGGGGGACGGTGAACAGGACGGGCAGCAGCGTGTGTCCGGGATTGCCGTCCTGCACCTCGCGGGCGCCCCGCCGGATGTCCTCCCACAGCACCGTCTCGCGCGTGCTGCTGTTGTCGCCGGAGCCGGTCGTGACGCGGCGCACGCACCGCAGCGCGACGCGGTAGCCGTCCGTCGCCAGGACCCGCCCCGGCACCTCCACCGTGCCGCGCAGGGTGCCGCCGATCACGCCCGGCACGCGGCCCATGCGGAAGAGCGAGGTGCCGTAGAGCAGTTGCCGCCGGACCACGCGCACGGCCCAAGCCGCCAGCAGCAGGCCGGCGGCCGGAAAGAGCAGCACCAGGTAGATCCGGGGCCTGGACGCCTGGTCCGCCTGCATCGCCAGCAGGGCCACCGGCCAGGCGATCGCGTTCCAGATGGAAGCGAAGAGCAGCACGAACCACATCTCCATGCGGCTGCCAGACCGGATGACGCCGCCGGCCCACGCCGGGTTCCATGCCCACGGCTCGTTCGGCCGCGCTTCGCGTGCCGCCTGCACCTCTCGGGCGCGGCGCCGCGCCACGCGGTTGAACGCCAGCATGCCGAAGCCGAAGCCGCCGAAAAGCGCGCCGAAGAGCGCGTAGAAGCCGATCATCTCCCAGCGCACGCCGCGGTAAAGCACGGCCTCGCCCGCGTTCTGCGGATTCACGTAGCAGCGGAACGGCCGGCCGGACTGCCGGTGGCGCTCCAGTTCGGCGAACGCGCGCTGCTGGAACCGGCCGATGTTGTCGCCGCCGCGGTGGAGGGAGACGCGGGTGCCGGTGTATGTCCGCCCATCCACCTCGTAGCGGTACGCCGCCTTCGTTTCCGTGGACTCCTCGCCGCCGCCGCGGGCCCCGACCGACTGGATGATCGCCGGCGCCTCGCGCCAGCCGCGCGCCTCCTGCGCCTTCCACAGCGTCCGGCCGATCAGAATCGCCATGAACACGCCCACGCCGGCGAAGGGCACGGCGAAGACAGACAGGCAGCCGGCGCGGGGTTGGCGGGATCTGCCGGAGGAGGTTGCGTAACCGAGTGCCATGTGCGGAATCGTAAAGTCTGCCTCGAGCGACTGCAAGCGAAGCGAGGCTACTGGGATGTCCGTTTGACCTGACTGAGACACCGGAGTATCCTCGTTTCAAATGACAACCCAACTCCTGCCAGAGGCTTTGCGGCGCAAGTACGAGATTCACGAGTGGAAGCACGCTTGCGCCATTCTTGCGGCAGATTTCCCCGAACAATGGCAGGACATCATATGCGTCTTGAGGGACTTTCGTCTGCGGAAGAGCGACATTCTTGCCCCTGGGGGCGGCATCTCCCCCATCTCGCAGTGGTTCAACCGGCGATTCGTCGCGCTCAAGTGGGAGGAGCATCCCTTCGACACGAAGATTGTGGTCGACGGACGCGAAACGGTGACGCCGACGCACAGCGTCGACTGCGTCAAGGGGCGCGTGGCTCTGGAGATCGAATGGAGCAACAAGGACCCGTTCTTCGACCGAGACCTCAACAACTTCAGGCTCTTGTTCGATCTGCGGGCTGTCAGCGTAGGCGTGATCATTACCAAGTCTGACGAGCTAAGCAGCGTGTTCAAGGCGCTTGGAGAGAACGTGTGGGAGAAGTACGGTTGGTCAACGACTTGGATGAGGAAGCTTGTTCCCCGCATCGAGGGCGGCGGGGGCGGCGGATGTCCAATCCTTGTCTTCGGGATCAAGGAGGCCGCGTACGATGAGCGCACTTAGCAGACTGGAGAGCGGAGGGGTCTACGGGACCATCCTAGCCGATCCTCCTTGGCGCTTCATGAACCGTACCGGCAAGATGGCGCCCGAACACAAACGGTTGCATCGCTATCGCACAATGACGATCGAGGAGATCAGGACTCTGCCGATTGCACCCATGGCGGCCGACAAATCCCACCTGTATCTGTGGGTGCCCAATGCTCTGCTGTCGTGGGGGCTGGAAGTGATGGACTCTTGGGGGTTCACCTACAAAGGCAATCTCGTGTGGTACAAGGTCCGCAAGGATGGTGGTGCCGACGGCAGAGGGGTTGGATTCTACTTCAGGAACGTAACGGAACTGGTCTTGTTTGGAACTCGAGGGAGCCTGCGAACCCTCGCGCCTGGTCGAAGGCAGACGAACATCATCATCACGCGCAAACGCGAACACTCGCGGAAACCCGACGAGTTGTACGACATCATCGAAGCGTGCAGTCCGGGTCCTTATCTCGAACTCTTCGCACGACACGGTCGGGCCAATTGGGCGCAATGGGGCGACGAACTTGATCCGTGTGCGACTCCTGCTGGCACGTACGAAATGCGGCCGACAGGCACGGACCCGAAACCGATGAGAGTCTTGCAGCCTGCACTGCTCGAGACTCGCGCACGGTATGCCGTCAGAAAGCCGCAGAGCCGGCGCTGATTCTACACGTCCTGAGCGACGTTCCTGCCTGCGTGCTCCCGGCTGAGACGCAGAAATTCGGCGCACATGGCGTCGATCGCCTCGGGCGTGTGGCCCACCGCCGCCGGATCGCCGTACCACTTGGCGATGAAGCCGCCGTTGGACCGGCCGAGCGCGGAGACGAGCTGCCGGCAGGCGGCGCGGATCTCGTCCGGCGTGCCGCGCACCATCGTGCCCTGGATGTCCACCGGGCACCAGAACGCGATGCGGCCGCCGAACTGCGCGCCCAGGCGCTCGACGCCCATGTTCTCCTGCTGGTCGAACTGGATCACGTCCAGCCCGACCTCGATCAGGTCCTCGAGGACGGAGGAGACGTCGCCGCAACTGTGCAGGAAGGTCAGCAGGCCGGCATCGTGCGCGGCCCGGTAGACGCGGCGGTAGCGCGGCTTCCAGATGGCGCGCCACGAGTCCGGCGCGATCATCAGGCGGTCCTGCAGGCCCCAGTCGTCGCACCAGATGTAGCCGTCGGCGCCGGCCTGCGCGTAGCGCCCGATCGCGTGGAGGTTCATCTCCACGAGCACGTCCAGCAGCCGGCCGAGATCGTCGGGCGCCAGGTGAATGTCGGCCCAGACGTTTTCCAGGCCGCGCACGAAGTGGGCGCGCTCGTAGAGCGAGATGCCGCTGGCCAGCAGGAAGCGGTCGCCGGCCTGTTCGCGCGCGCCGGCCAGGTTCTGCCAGCGCCGCGGATCGCGGATGTCGGGGATCGTCAGCTTCGACCACTCCTCCCACGACTTCAGCGGGAACTCCTTCACCTCGCCGAGATTGGAGACGCCGATATTGTGCCAGACGCACCCCCACTCGTCGGTGCCGCTGCGGGGGCGCGCATCGGGCGAGGGGCTCATGCCCACCCCGGCAAAGTCCGAGCCGCAGGCCTCGGTGAGCGCGTAGGGAATCCGGTCCGCGCCCTGGAACCGCACGGTCCGCGCCACGACCTCGCGAGGTGTCATGCCCCTGACGGTACCGCGCCCTCCCGCCGGTGTCAAACCCGGCGCGCCGGGAAAGGCGGGCTGGACGCCTGCCGCCAATCTGGTATCCTATTCCGCGCCCGAACGGAGCAGGCAGGAGTCGAGAATGAAACAGCTTTGGCAGCCGTCCAAGATCAAGCGGAAGCGCAAGATCGGTTTTCGCGCCCGCATGGCCACCAAGGGCGGCCGCAAGGTGCTCGCCTCGCGCCGCCGCAAGGGGCGCGCCAAGCTGTCGGTCTGACGGCCGCGCCGGGAGCACCGCCATGGGCCGCCCGGAACCGCGCGCCGATGTCTGCGACCGGCGGCTGACGCCGGCGCGGCGGCTGACGCCGGCCCTGTACCGGGACACCTTCGGCCGCGGCCGCTCGTTCCCCGGACGGTTGCTCGTGTTGTGGTTGCGGATCGCGCCGGACGCCGCCCGCCGCGTGGGCGTGGTGACCAGCCGCAGGACGCTGCGCACGGCCGTGGCGCGCAACCGCGGGCGCCGCCTCCTGCGCGAGACCTTCCGCCTGCTGCGGACGCATCTGCGGCCGGACGCCGACGTGCTGCTGGTGGCGCGCGGCCGGATCGGGGCGGCAAAGCGGCAGGCCGTGGACGACGACTTCCGCGCGGTGTGCCGCAAGGCCGGAATCTGGAGCGAAACGCCATGCTGAGCCGGTTGCTGATCGCCTGCGTGCGGGCCTATCAGCTTGTGCTAAGCCCGCACATCGGCTCGTGCTGCCGGTTCGAACCTTCCTGCTCGACGTACAGCATCGAGGCGCTGCGCGCGCACGGCCCGTGGCGCGGCCTCGGCCTGACCGCCCGCCGGCTGTTGCGCTGCCGTCCTTTCGGCCCGTCCGGTTTCGACCCCGTACCGTCCAACCCTGAACCTCCCCAACCCTGAACCTCCCCAACTGCCACGTATGAACCGCAACGACAAGATCATCGTCGCCCTTCTTTTCGCCGGCCTGATGGCCTGGCTGTGGTACTCCTCGCGCAGCTCGACCGAGCGCAACCGGCAGCAGCAACAGGCTGCCGCCCGGGCTGCGGCCGCGCTTTCCACCAACGCCGCGGCTACGGCCGCCATCGGCGCCGGCTCCAGCGCGGCGCCGACCAATGCCGCGCCGCAGCCGCCCGCCCCCCTCCCGGCAGCCACCGTCCACCTCGCCGACGAGCAGAAGGTCACGCTGCGCACGTCCGACGCCGAAGTGCTGGTCACGTCGCGCGGCGCCACGCTGCTCGCCGCCACGCTGCCCCGTTACCGCGCGCGGCCCGAGAGGAACAGCGGGCCGGTGGTGCTGGACTTCGATCCCCAGCCGGCGCTGGCGCTCTCCGGCCTGCCCGGCCTGCCGCCCGACGCCGACTACACCCTGGCGGCCGAACCGGGCGGCAGCAATGCCACCCTCGCCTGCCGCACGCCGGACGGCCTCGCCGTCGAGCGCCGCATCGAGTTGCTCGCGCGCTACGAGATCGTGGTCACGGACCGCATCTCCAACTCCGGCACGCAGCCGCTGGTCTGCGGCACCAATCGCGTCAGCCTCGGCACCATCTACCGCGGCGTGTCGAAAAACGACGAGATCGCCGCCGATTCGCTCGCCGCGGCCCCGGACGCAAAGGTCCAGCACTGGAGTTCGCAGATCGCCGGCATGGTCGGCGGCGGGTGCTCCGGGGGAGCCGGCGGTTGCGGCGGCGGCGGCGGCGGCGGGTGCGGCGGCGGCACGCCGCCGCCCCTGACGGAGCGGGAGGACGCCGCGCCGCAACGATGGGTCGCGCTCAAGTCGCGCTTCTTCGTCGAGGTCCTGGCTACCTCGGCGACGAACGCGGGGTTCCGCCTGGAGGCCGTGCGCGACATGGCGACCGCCGGTTGCCCCGTCGCGCGCGTCGGCGCCAGCGTGGCCTTCCCGGGCTTCACGCTGGCGCCGGGCGAGGGCGTCGAGCGCGCCTACCGCCTGTACGTCGGCCCCAAGAAGCTGGCCTACCTGCAGGCTCTCGGCGAGCACCGCAAGTACGTCATGGAATTCGGGTTCTTCCGCTGGTTCTGCGAGCCGCTCGTGCCGCTGCTGAACTTCTTCCACCGCCTGATCCCCGATTACGGCGTGGCGATCGTCCTCCTTACCTTCCTCGTGCGGCTGGTCTTCTGGCCCCTCACGCACAAGAGCACGCAGAGCATGCACCGCATGCGCGTGGTGCAGCCGCTGATCAAGGCCCTGCAGGAGCAGTTCAAGGACGATCCCCACAAGCTGCAGCAGGAAACCTGGCGGCTGTACCGCGAGCACAAGGTCAACCCGCTGTCGAGCTGCCTGCCGATGCTCGTGCAGATCCCGGTCTTCATCGCGCTCTACACCGTCCTGCGCAGCGCCGTCGAGCTGCGCTACGCGCCCTTCCTGTGGGTGAAGGACCTGAGCGAGCCCGAGAACCTCTTCGCCCACGTGCTGCCGCTGCCGCTCAACGTCCTGCCGCTGCTCATGGCCGCCGTGACGATCTGGCAGAGCAAGCTCACGCCGAGCATGGGCGACCCCATGCAGCAGAAGCTGATGACCTGGATGATGCCGCTGATGATGCTCTTCTTCCTCTACGGCATGCCGGCGGCGCTGTCGCTCTACTGGACGGTCAGCACGCTGCTGGCCATCGTGCAGATGAAGTGGCAGCTGCGCAGCGGGCTGGCCGCCGAGACCGCCGCGGCCCCCGCCGCCCCGGCCGAGCACCTGACCCGCCAGCAGCGGCGGCTCCAGGAGCGCCAGGGGAAGTGATGCCCCGTGAGATCCTGCATGTCGACATGGACGCGTTCTTCGCGGCGGTGGAGCAGCGCGACCGGCCCGAACTGCGCGGCCAGCCCGTGATCGTCGGCGCGCCGCCCGACCGCCGCGGCGTCGTTGCCACCTGCTCCTACGAGGCGCGCGTCTTCGGCGTGCGCTCGGCCATGCCGTCGCGCGAGGCCGGCCGGCTCTGCCCGCAAGGCGTCTTCCTGCCGCCGGACATGCCGCGGTACGCGGCCGTGTCGCGGCAGGTGTTCGCGATCTTCGAGCGCTACACGCCTCTGGTCGAGCCGGTCTCCATTGACGAGGCCTTCCTCGACGTCACCGGCAGCCTCCGCCTGTTCGGCGACGGCGCCGCCATCGCCGGCCGCCTGCGCGCCGAGATCCGCGCCGAGACGGGCGGCCTGACCGCCTCGGTGGGCGTGGCCGGCAACAAGTTCCTCGCCAAGCTCGGCAGCGAGCTGCACAAGCCCGACGGCCTGACGATCGTACCGCGCGACCGCGCCGGCGTGATCGCCTTCCTGGCGCCGCTGCCGGTCGGCCGGCTGTGGGGCGTGGGGCAGGTGCTGCGGCAGGAGCTGGAGCGCCACGGGATCCGCACGATCGGCGACGTGCAGCAGGCATCCGAGCCGGCCCTTGCCGCCGTGGTCGGCCCGCACGCCGCCGGCCATCTCCTGCGCCTGGCCTTCGGCGAGGACGAGCGCGAAGTCGCGCTCGAATCGGGGGAGAAGTCCATCTCGCGCGAGCACACCTTCGACACCGACTGCCGCGACCCGGAACGGCTGCGCGTCGTGCTGCGCGACCTCGCGGACGACGTCGGACGCCGGCTGCGCGAGGCCGGCCGCTTCGCGGGCGCGGGCCGGCTCAAGCTGCGCTGGGACGACTTCCGGACGCTCACGCGCCAGCGCCCGTTCCCCGTCCCGGTGTGCGACGATTTCAGCCTGCGCCGCCACGCGCTGGAACTCCTCGAGGCCGAACCGCTGCTCCGGCCCGTGCGCCTGATCGGCTTCGGCGCCTTCGACCTGGCGGAAGCGCGCACCGAGCAGCTCACGCTGTTCGACGACCCGGCCGCCGGCCGCGACCGCCGCGAATCGCTCTCGCGCGCGGTCGACCGTCTTCGCGCCCGGCTCGGCCCCGGCCGCATCGGCCGCGCGGACGGCGTCGGCCGCGAGGAAGAGACCTGACATCCCGGTTTCTGCTACACTCCCCGCTGCATATGGCAACCCGGAAGACCTTCGATGCGCGCCGTTGAACGATTCCTGGCCGACAACGGCCTCGCCCCGGCGGCGATCGATGCCGAGGCGCTGCTGGCCGCGTTCGACGCCGAGATGACCCGCGGCCTGGCAGGCGCTGCCGGCGCGCTGCCGATGATTCCCGCCTTCGTCACCATCGACCGCCCGGTGCCGCCGGACAAGCCCGCCGCCGTGATCGACGCCGGCGGCACGAACCTGCGCGTGGCCCTCGTGCGGTTCGATGCCAACGGGCGGCCGCACATCTCCAACTACACCCGCACCCGCATGCCCGGCACGCAGGCCGAGGTGACCGCGGACACCTTTTTCGATGCGCTCGCCGACTGCATCGCGCCCCTCGCCCGCGAAGCCAGCGCTGTCGGCTTCTGCTTCTCGTACCCGGCGGAGATTACGCCCGATCTCGATGCCCGCCTGCTCTGCTGGACCAAGCAGATCCGCGCCCCCGCCGTGGTCGGCACCATGGTCGGCTCCGGCCTGCGCCGCCAGCTCGCGCAGCGCGGTGCCGACCGGCCGGTTGTCGTGCTGAACGACACCGTCGCCACGCTGCTGGCCGGCAAGAGCGCCGGCATCGCGCGCCACTACGCCAGCTACGTCGGCCTGATCCTCGGCACCGGCACGAACACGGCCTACGTGGAGTCCAATGCCAGCATCCGCAAACGCCGCGACCTCGATCCCGGCGGCGCCATGGCGATCAACGTCGAGTCCGGCAGCTTCGCCCGCGCGCCGCGCAGCCGGTTCGACGAAGCCTTCGACGCCACGACCTCCGACGCCGGCAGCTACCCCTTCGAGAAGATGATCGCCGGCGCCTACCTCGGCGGCCTCGGCACCACGGTGCTGCGCGCCGCCGCGGAAGCCGGCCTCTTCTCGCCCGCCGCCGCCGCCGGCCTGCGCGCCTGCCCCGTGCTGGCCAACAAGGAGTTCGACGACTTCTGCCACAACCCGCAGCGTCCGCCGCCCACGCTGGCCGCCGTGCCCTTCACCGAGGACGACCGCCGCGCCGTGCTCGCGATCGGCGAACAGGTCTTTGGCCGCGCCGCGCTTTTCGCCGCCGTCAACATCGCCGCCGCCGTCATCCGCACGGGCGCCGGCACCGACCCGCTGCGGCCGGTGGCCGTGACCATCGACGGCGCCACCTACTACCGCACGGTCGCCGTGCCGTTCGCCTCGCTCGTGCAGGAACACCTGCGCCGCCTGCTCGGCCCGCGCGGCCTGCACGTCGAGCTCCTGCACGTCGAGGAAGCGCCCCTCATCGGCGCCGCCGTCGCGGGACTGACGACGCTGGGGTGAGACGAACGCGCATGTCAGGTGAATCGCAGATCGCAGAACCAGTACGAATTGCCTGTTGCAGGGAAGCGCCGAAGGTTGATGCCAGAACAAGCCAAGGTGTACAGAAACCCGAACAACGATCCGTGCCCGCGGTCGCGCATCCGGCTTACGACCGCGTGCTGGTCCCGTGCCGGGACAACGACGCCCGCTGGCTCACGGTCCGGTACGACGCCGCCCGAGACCGCGCCGTGCCGGATCGCGAATTCCGGCTGCTCGACGCCGTGCACTTCACATGACGCAAGGAGAACGCTGGCGACATGGGCAGCAAAGACAGGGGACTGACCAAGGCCGAGAAGCGCTGGCGGAGAGAGTTGGCGGGGAAGGCGGCGGCGCGGGAGCAACTGGCGAAGGCCGCCGCGGCGGCCGGCCAGACGCCGGAGGAATACGCCGCCATGCAGCGGTTCGCCAAGGAAACCCAGGCGGAGGCGGCTTCGTCCGGCGTCCGTCCGGACGCCTTCGTGAACTGCGAGAAGATGTACGGCGTCAAGTTGTCCGAAGCCCTCCTCCACGTGTGCGAGCCGTTGATCGTTTCCGCGGAAGGAGATCCGGATCGTATCCGGAAGAGCATCATGCTCGGAATTGTGGGATGGAACATCGCTGTCGATCCCAGACTGGATATCCGCGTTCTCCTGCGGGACGTGGCCAAGTCGTTCCAGGGACCGGAGTCGGATGCCTTGGCCTGGACCATGAAACTCATGTTCGAGACGATCGCCGGGCGCAAGAACGAGTTGTACCCGAAGATCAAACTACTGATCGTGAAACATGAGGTCGTCTTCACGGGCACCGGCCTGCAAGTCAACGTGGCCGGGGTGTTGCCAGAGCCGGATGTTGCCGCACGTACCTCCCCGTTCGGCCGGTTGGGGCGGGCGCTGACACGGTCGCGCAGGTAGGGCGCACAGGCCCTGCGCGCCGTCCATCGCGCCGCGGGGCGGCGCTCCCACCTCTCCGCTTCCGGTTCCCTGGAAGGATAAGGTGGGAGCGCCGCCCCGCGGCGCGATGGCGTCACTCCCTTCCGAACTTCCGCGCCAGTTCGCGGTAGGACGTGAAGAGCATGGTGGGCCGGCCGCGGGGGCAGGTGTAGGGCATGCGGCAGCGGGCGAGGTCGGCCACCAGCCGCGCGATCTCCTCCGGCGCCAGCGGCCCCTGGCGGCCGTCCACCGCCGCGCGGCAGGCCGCGGCCACGACCGCCTCTTCGCGCCACTTCTCCGCGCCGCGCCGGCTGCCGGCCGTTTCAAGGTCGTGGCCGATGTCCAGCAGCAGCTCGCGCCGCGGCGCCGCCATGACCTCCTCGGGAAGCGCCTCGATGACAAAGTGGTCGTTGCCAAAATCGTCCACGCCGAATCCGTTGGCCTGGAGCAGCGGCAGGTGCTTGCGCAGCCGCGCGGCCTCCGCCGGCGGCAGTTGGACCGTCTCCGGCAGCAACAGCCGCTGCGAAGCCACGGCGCCGCCCTTCACCCGCGCCCACAGTTTCTCGTAGAGCACGCGCTCGTGCGCGGCGCGCGGATCGAGCACCACGTACCCGCCGTCGGTCTCCAGCAGCGCATACCGCTCGGCCACCTGCCCCACCACGCGCACCCAGTGCCAGGGAGAACCCTCGCCCGGCGAGTGCGGAGTGCGGAATTCGGCGTTCGGGGTGTCGAGTGCGGAGTGCGGAGTGCGGAGTGCGGAGTGGGGAACGTCCGTGGGCGGACGTTCGGCCCCCAGGGGCGGCGCGTCCACAATCCGCACTCCGCTTTCCGCACTCCGCGTCCCCAACTCCGCATTCCGCGTTCCGCGTTCCGCACTCTCCTCCCGCCACGGCAATGGCCGGGACGGGTCCTCGCGCGGCGGCGGAAACGGCGCGGGCGGCAGGCCGGGCGCCGGCAGCGGCGGCACGACGCCCGCGGCAGGTGGCGCGGGGCGCGGCGGACGCCCAAGGGCGGCGCCCACGGCGGCGATGATCGCGTCGCGCACGTCGGCCGGACGGCGGAAACGCACCTCGCGCTTGGAGGGATGGACGTTGACGTCCACCTGCTCGGGATCGAGTTCGAGAAAGAGCAGCACGGCCGGCCGGCGTTCGGCCTCTCCCGGCGGAAAGGCCTCGCGCAGGGCGTAGGCAATGACCGGCGCGGTCGCGGGCCGGCGGTTGACGAAGAGGTACTGCTCGGCGCGGTCGCCGCGGCCGAGCGTGGGGATGCCGACGTAGCCGCGCACGCTCACACCCGCCGCCGTGCGCTCGACCGGCCGCAGCGCCGCCAGGAATTCGGCGCCGAAGAGACCGCGCACGCGGTCCTCCAGCGTGGCGCCGCCGGGCAGGCGGTACGCCTCGCGGCCGTCAGCCTTGAGGAGCAGCGCGACCTCGGGGTGCGCCAGCGCGTGGAGCACGAAGGCGTGGCGGATGTGCGCCTGCTCGGTCTCGTAGGCGCGCAGGAACTTGCGGCGCGCGGGCACGTTGAAGAAGAGGTCGCGCACGGCCACCGCCGTGCCGGCCGGCACGCCGGCGTCCTTCACGTCCTGGAGCCGGCCGCCGGCGATGGCGATCTCGGTGCCGACGCTCTCGCCGCGGCGGCAGGTGGCGAGCGTGAAGCGCGAGACGGCGGCGATCGAGGGCAGCGCCTCGCCGCGGAAGCCGAGGGTGGCGATGCGCTCGATGTCGTCCACGTCGCGGATCTTGCTGGTGGCGTGGCGCTCGATCGCCAGCAGGGCGTCGTCGCGCGTCATGCCGGCGCCGTCGTCGCGCACCTCGACCAGCTTGCGGCCGCCGGCGGTGACGTGCACCTCGACGCTGGCCGCGCCGGCGTCGAACGCGTTCTCGAGCAGCTCCTTGACGACGGACGCCGGCCGCTCGACCACCTCGCCGGCGGCGATCTTGTTCGCCACCTGGACCGGAAGCAGCCGCACGTGACCGTCGAGGGACATCGCGGCAAGGATGGCGGAGGCGGCGCGCGGCGTCAAACGGAAAGGGCGCGGCGCCTTGTGCGCGCAGAGGCGAATACCTGGCAGCCCCGCCGCTCTCCAGGTTTGACGGTGCGCGCGGGCGGCGGGTACACTGGTTCCAAGGACGCGCCCGTTCCCGGGGCGCCGGGGAGAGGGGCCATGCCCGCGCTGACGATCAAGCCCGCCGATTCCTGCCGCTACGACCAGATCTCGCTGGGCGAGGTGATGCTGCGCCTGGACCCGGGCGAGGGCCGCATCCGCTGCGCGCGCGAGTTCCGCGTCTGGGAGGGCGGCGGCGAGTACAACGTCGCCCGCGGCCTGCGCAAGTGCTTCGGGCTGCGCACGGCCGTGGTCACGGCGCTGCCCGACACCGACGTCGGCCGCCTCGTGGAAGACTGCATCCTGCAGGGCGGCGTGGACGCGGGCCTGATCCGCTGGGTGCCGTACGACGGCATCGGCCGCGCGGCCCGCGTGGGCCTCAACTTCACCGAGCGCGGCTTCGGCGTGCGCGGCGCGGTGGGCATTTCCGACCGCGGCCACAGCGCCGCCAGCCAGCTCAAGCCCGGCGACGTGGACTGGGAGCACGTCTTCGGCAAACTCGGCGCGCGCTGGTTCCACACCGGCGGCATCTTCGCCGCGCTCTCCGAGACGACGCCGCTGGCGATCGAGGAGGCCATGGCCGCCGCGCGGCGCCACGGCACGATCGTCTCCTACGACCTCAACTACCGCCCCTCGCTGTGGAAGGCGTTTGGCGGCCAGGCACGCTGCCGCGAGGTCAACCGCCGGCTGGCGCGCTACGTGGACGTGATGCTCGGCAACGAGGAGGATTTCACCGCCTGCCTGGGCTTCGAGGTGGAGGGCGTGGACGCCAACCTCAGCGCGCTCGACGTCGGCCAGTTCCGGCGCATGATCGGCCGCGCCGTGGCCGAGTTCCCCAATTTCAAGGTGTGCGCGACCACGCTGCGCACGGTCAAGTCGGCCTCGGTCAACGACTGGGGCGCGGTCTGCTGGGCCGGCGGCGCATTCTTCGAGGCGCCGGCGCTGCGCGACCTGTGGATCCTGGACCGCGTGGGCGGCGGCGACAGCTTTGCCTCCGGCCTGGCCTACGGCTTCCTGGCGTTCAACGACGCGCAGAAGGCGGTGAACTACGGCTGCGCGCACGGCGCGCTGGCCATGACCACGCCCGGCGACACCTCCATGGCGACGAAGGCCGAGGTGGAGAAGCTGGCCGGCGGCGGCAGCGCGCGCGTCGTGCGCTGAACGCCTACCACGCGAGCGTGCCGTAGAGGTGCCGGTTGTGGTTGGAGGCGCCGACCCACGACCAGACGTAGTTGCCGCGCTCGGGGAAGCGGTTGCGGCAGAGATGGAACCCCCAGCGCGCGCCGGCCGCGGGCCGCCCGCCGAGGCGGTCAAGCGACACGGCCAGCTCCGCGGTCCAGCCGCGCCACGCGCCCTCCCGGCTCACGGCCGCGGCGCCGCGGATGCCGGCGGCCGGCCCCGACACCGCGCCGCGGCAGCCGGCAAACTGGTCGCCGAGCACGCCGATCAGCAGGTGGTGGGCGCCTTCGCCCCGCCCTTCGGGGTCGAGCAACACCTCGATCGAGTCGTTGCGCCACAGCGCGTCCGGACCGGCGGCGCCGAGCATTTCCGGCAACGGCTCCTCGCAGCGGAACCCGAGGAAGAGCGTGTCGTCCGTGGCCAGCGCGCGCACCTCGGTGCGCACCGGCGCCGGGGAGCCGTCGCCGATGACCAGGAACCGGTCGAATGCCTCCGCGCCGGACCAGAGCGGATCGTCCACGCGGCCGGTCGGGGCCGGCGGCCGCGCGACGCGCGTCACGCGCAGCACGCTGCGCCCCTGGGCGTCCAGGGCGCGCAGGCGCGCCTGCAGTTCGTCCCACCGTCCGCCGCGCACGAGGATCGGCTGCGACCACGCCGCGGCGCCGCCGCTGCCGTACGCCTCCACGCGCACAAAGGGACCGGGGAATTCCGTGGCGTCGAAGTCCAGCTCCGGCCCTTCGACCTCGCGCACGCGCCGGCCGTGGCGGGTGTAGAGCGCGAGGCGTCGGGCGTCGGGCGCGCGCACGTGCAGCGTGGCGCCCTCGCAGGCGAGGCGCTCGAACGTCACGCCGCTGGAGGCATAGAAGCTGCCGGTGCGCAGGGCGTCCAGGATCGCCGCCGGCGACCGGTCGGCCGCGCGCACGACGTTCCAGCCGCGGCCGACATCGTCCGGCGTGTGGGCGTCGTCGTTGGCGTAGCCCCAGACCGTGCGGCCGAGGCCGAGCAGGCGGTCCCACTTGTCGAGCGCCAGGTGCGAGCCGGCCTGCTCGATGCAGACGCCGTTGAAGATCTCGATGCCGGCGAATCCGGTCAGCGCCCGGAGCTGCTCCCACGAGTAGTGGTTGAAGTCCTCCTCCCAGTTGGGATGGCACAGCACGGCGAAGCCGCCATCCGCGCGGATGGCGTCCAGCAGCGCCTGCTGGCCGGCGGTCGCCGCGTGCGGTCCGCGCACGCCGAGGGCGAGCATGTGCGGGCAGCCGAGGGAGACCTCGACCGCCGGCAGCAGCGCCAGCCCGCACGGGTCGAGGCCGCTCACCAGCGGCGGCCGGTCGTGGTCGCTGATGGCCAGGAAGTCGTAGCCGCGCGCGGCATAGACCATGGCCATGGTCTGCGGCGAAGCGGCGCCGTCGGACCGGTTCGTGTGGGTGTGGAGATTGCCGCGCAGCCAGGATCCGTCGGCGCGATAGGGCGATTCGAGGCGGACGCGGGTCGCGGGCATGGCAGAGGTCCGTTCAGCAGCCTTCCAGGAACCGCAGGCCGTGGAGCAGGCACGCGGGCGTGCGCGCCCGCCGCGGCGGCGGGCGCAACGGCCGTCATGGTGCCAGATTCGCGGCGGCACGGTCAACGGCAACTCCGCTCGAACCGGGCCGACTCCCGCTTGTCGCCGCCGGCCGGATGGGACTAGAATCCGGGCATGACGAAGGAAACAGGCGCGACTGTCGGCGTGGTGACGCCCGAGACGCTCCGGCTGGAACTGCCTCCCGAGGGTTTCCGGCTGGAAAAGGGCGGCGTGCTGCCGGCGATTGACGTGACCTTCGAGCGCTGCGGCACGCTGGCGCCCGACCGCCGCAATGTCGTCTATGTCTGCCACGCGCTCACCGGCGATGCGCACGTCGCCGGCATCCGGCCGGGGCAGGCCGAGCCGAGCGGCTGGTGGGAGGCCATGATCGGCCCCGGCCGCGGCATCGACACCCGCCACTACCACATCGTCTGCGCCAACATCCTGGGCGGCTGCAAGGGGACCACCGGCCCCTCCGCGACCAACCCCGCCACCGGCCGGCCGTACGGCGCGGCCTTTCCGGCGATCACCGTGGGCGACATCGTCGCCGTGCAGCGCCTCTTCCTGCGCCAGCTCGGCATCGAGCGCCTGGCCGGCGTCATCGGCGGCAGTTTTGGCGGCATGCAGGTGCTGGAGTGGGCCGTGCGCTTTCCGGCCGACGTCGACCGCTGCCTCGTGATCGCCTCCGCCGCCAGCCTCAACACGCAGGCGCTGGCGTTCGACATCGTCGGCCGCCAGGCCATCGTCGAGGACCCGGACTGGCAGGGCGGCGATTACTACGGCACCGGCCGGGCGCCGGCGCACGGCCTGGCCCAGGCGCGCAAGATCGGCCACATCACCTACCTGTCGCCGCAGATGATGGACGACAAGTTCGGCCGCGAGAAGCGGCCCGAATGGCTCGCCGCCGACGCCGCCTTCCACGCCGAGGCGCACCGCACCTTCCGCACCTACTTCCAGGTCGAGAGCTACCTCCAGCACCAGGGCGACAAGTTCGTCGAGCGCTTCGACGCCAACTCCTACCTGCACATCACGCGGGCGATGGACGAGTACGACCTGGCCGAGGCGCACGGCTCGCTGGCGCAGGCCTTCCGCGGCGTGCAGGCGCGCATGCTCGTGGTCGCGCTCAGCGGCGACTGGCTCTTCATGCCCGAACAGTCCACCGAGATCGTCCAGGCGCTGCTCAGCGAACGCAAGCGCGTGACCTACTGCCATCTCGACGCCCCGGCCGGCCACGACGCCTTCCTCACGCACATCGGCCAGTTGCAGGAGGTGATCCGCGCGTACCTGCCGTGGGTCGGGCCGGCCGCCGCCGCGCCGCCGTCCGGCGCCACCGATCCCGTGTCCGCCGCCGAGCAAGATGCGGTCGCCGCCCTCGTGCCCGCCGGCAGCCGCGTGCTCGACCTCGGCTGCGGCGACGGCGCGCTGCTGGCGCGCCTGGAACGCGAGAAGCAGACCCGCGGCGCCGGCGTGGAGATCGATGTCGCTTGCGTCATCCGCGCCACCGACGCCGGCCAGGATGTGCTGCTGGAGGACATTGACGACGGCCTGGCCATGATCCCCGACCGCGCCTTCGACATCGCCGTGCTCAGCGAGACGCTCCAGGTCATGCGCCACCCGCGCGACGTGCTGCGCCAGATCCTGCGCGTGGCCGACGAGGCCATCGTCGCCTTCCCCAACTTCGGCTACCTGCCCGTGCGCGCGCAACTGCTCGCCACCGGCCGCATGCCCAAGGGCCGCCACCTGCCGTTCGAGTGGTACGACACGCCCAACATCCACCTCTTCACCCTGCGCGACTTCCTCGCCCTCTGCCGCGCCGAGAAGATCGCCGTGCGCGAACTGCGCGCGCTTCCCGGCGGCATCTGCAGCCGAATGATGCTGGCGTGCGGGATGCGCAATGCCGGTGCGCAGCGGGTGGTCGTCAAGATCGCGAGGGCGTAAAGGAGAGTCATTGGTCAGTAGTCATTGGTCATCGGGGCGAAGAAGACCAGGATGTGCAGTGCGTAGCCGGATGGGTCGGTTCCCCGGTCAAGTTGGCAGTGTTCGATGACAAGGACGAAGGCCATCACTGGTTGGCCCGCATGCGATGAAGTGAAACCCCGAGTGTGCCGTGTGTCGGGACGCCATCGTCCTGAACCGGAGGTCTCATGACGCTTGAGGAACTGAAAGTCTACCAACGCGCGATGGAACTCGGCGAACACGTTTGGACGGCGGCGCAGGGATGGGAGCACTTCGCCAAGGACACAGTCGGCAAGCAACTAGTCAGGGCTGCTGACTCGGTCGCGGCCAATTTGGCTGAGGGGTACGGAAGATACCACTACAACGAGAACCGCCATTTCGGTTACTACAGCCGCGGCTCCCTGTTCGAGACCAGAACCTGGTTGACGAAAGCCGCGAATCGCGGTCTCATATCCCGTGAGGCGTACGACTCCCTTCTTCGCGATATCGACGCGACCGGCCGGATGTTGAATGCCTACATCAACTCCATCGGCAGCGGATCCCAGACGGTTCGCGAGGACATCTCCGAGTACTGTCCCCATTCTCTCCCCAATGACCAGTGACCAATGACGAATGACCAATGGTGGAGTCCCGATGGAACAGTGGATATCGGATCGCCTTCCCGCGTTAGTGAATGATCTCTCCCCCTGCCGGAACTGCCCGGTGGCCAACACGGAGAAGGCGGTCAACCTGCCGGGCCAGCGGGCGGTGGTGGAGATTCTGGAGCGGCTGGTCGCCGTGCTCTTTCCCGGCTGCCACGGCCAGGCGCCGGTGACCGACGCCACGGCCGAGGACGCCCTGCAGACAACGCTCGCGGACACGGCCGTGCGCCTGCGCGACCAGGTCCAACGCGCCTTCGCCTACCAGTGCGAGTTCGAGAAGTGCCGGGACTGCGGCGACTGCCGGAAAAAGGCCACGGCCGCCGTGGGCGCGCTGCTCGAGCAGTTGCCGGCGATCCGTGCCGTGCTGCAGGAGGACATCACCGCCGCCTACGAGGGCGACCCGGCCGCGCGCTCCACGATGGAGATCGTGATGAGCTACCCCGGGCTCTACGCCGTGACCGTGCACCGCATCGCCCACGCCCTCTACGCCGCCGGCGTGCCGCTGATCCCGCGCGTGATGGGCGAGCACGCCCACACGCGCACCGGCATCGACATCCATCCCGGCGCGCAGATCGGCCCCGGGTTCTTCATTGACCACGGCACCGGCGTCGTCATCGGCGAGACCACCGTCATCGGCCGCCGCGTCAAGCTCTACCAGGGCGTGACCCTCGGCGCGCTCTCCTTCGCCAAGGATGCGCAGGGCCGTCTGGTCAAGGGCGTCAAGCGCCACCCGAACGTCGATGACCACGTCGTGATCTACGCCGGCGCCACAATCCTGGGCGGCGAGACCACCATCGGCCGCGGCTCGGTCATCGGCGCCAACGTCTGGCTGATCCACTCCGTGCCGCCCAACTCCAAGGTCTACAATCAGGAACCCAAGCCGTTCATCAAGGCCAACCACGACGCCCCCGCCCGCAAGAAGGCGTGAGAGGTCACGAAGGACACGAAGCATGGCGAAGGAACACGAAGCGGTTGAAACGGGTGGCGCTCCGCGCCAAGGCGCCAGCAGCTCTCTTTCTGCCTTCGTGTCCTTCGCGCCGCCTTCCTCCCCTTCGTGTCCTCCCCCGGCCGTTTCCATCGTGCTGCCTGTCTACAACGAAGAGGCGTGCATCGCCGGCGTGATCGCCGAGCTTGTCGGCGCGCTGGACGGGAAACTCGGCCGGCCGTACGAGGTGCTGGCGGTTGACGACGGCTCGACCGACCGCACGCCGGAACTGCTGCGCGCCGCCGCCGACCGCCATGGGGTCCTGCGCGTGCTGCGGCTGACGCCCAACAGCGGCCAGAGTGCCGCCTTCTGCGCCGGCTTCCGCGCGGCAAGAGGCGAGATCGTGGTGACGCTCGACGCCGACGGCCAGAACGACCCGGCCGACATCCCGGCGGTCGCCGGCCGGATCGGCCCGGCGTGCGACTGCTGCTGCGGCATCCGCGCGCACCGCATGGACACGTCGAGCCGCCGCTGGGCCAGCCGGCTGGCCAACGCCATTCGCAACCGCGCGCTCGGCGAGGAGATCGTGGACACCGGCTGCTCGCTCAAGGCGTTCAAGGCGCCCTTCGTGCGCCACCTGCAGCCGTGGGACGGCCTGCACCGCTTCTTCGCGAGCTTCGTCGCCATGCAGGGCGGCCGCATCGAGCAGGTTCCGGTCAATCACCGGCCGCGTTCCGCCGGCACCAGCAAGTACACCAACTGGCGCCGCCTCAAGAAGACCGTCCGCGACCTCCGCGGCGTCGTCTGGCTCAAGAGCCGCACGCGGCGCTTCACGGTCGAGGCGGTGGAGCCGCTCCCGCGAGCGTGAAGCCGCAAGGAAACCGGCAGGCTTTCTACTTGTCCGTCCGGAACGGCGCGGCCGGGAGTCCGGCGGCGTTGTAGAGGTTGCAGGGCGGATTGTTGGCCCAGCCGTAGCGGACGACCGCCGGCTCCTTCACCTCGGGCGCGGAGAGCACGACCGTGTCGCCGGCGATCTCGGCCTGCGCCCAGGCGAAGGTGCCGTCCTTGCCGGCGATCGCGAAGCCCGTCGGACGTTCTCCGCGCGCCTGCAGGCCGGCCGCGTGGTCGAAGCGCACGACCGCCTTGCCGTCGCGCACTTCCAGGCTCCGGAAGGTCGGGCCGGAAAACTCCACACGGCGGCCGTAGACGTCGTGCAGTGCCCAGAGCGCCAGGCGCCGGCCCACGTCCTGCTTGTTCTTCGGGTGGATGTCGCCGGCCTCGCCGACGTCGATGATCGTCGCCAGGCCGCAGTTGGTGACCGTCTGCGCCACCAGCGTCTGCGCCTCGCGCAGCGCCGCCCAGCCGCTCGACTCGCCCGGCTGCGTCTGCGCCGTCATGTAGTTGGCGAGCTGCACGATGCCGAACGCGAAGTCGCCGCTGCCGAAGCGCGCCCGCCAGTCGGCGATCATCGCGCCCAGGAGTTCGCGGTACAGCCCCGCGCGGCCGGCATTGGACTCGCCCTGGTACCAGATCGCCCCCTGGATGCGGTACGGCAGCAGCGGCGCGATCATGCCGTTGTAAAGCGAGTTGACGCGGTTCGGGTTGCCCGGCAGCGCCTCGGGCATCTTTTCCGCCACGGCCGTGGACGCGTACTTCCAGGCGCCGGCCAGGCTGTTCGTGCGGCCGCCCGCCACCAGGCGCAGGTCCGCGGGCTTGCCCACGAGACCGCCGGCCGGCCCCATGTCGTACACGCGCACGGCGACAACGTTGGCGCCCGTCCGCAGCACGCCCGCCGGCACCTTGTAGCTGCGCGCCCGGCGGCCGTCGGTCGGCCCGCCCACGCGGCGGCCGTTGACGAACGCCAGGTCCTGCTGGCCGACGACGCCGAGTTCGAGCAGGCCTTCCTTTCCGGCCGCCTCCGCCGGCAGCTCGACCGTGCGGCGCAGCCAGACGATGCCGTTGAAGTTCGTCAGCGCCGCGGTCCGCTCCCACGCGCCCGGCTGCTCGAGCGCGGCCCAGGCGGCGTCGTCGAACGCCGGCGCCTCCGGCTGCTTCGCGGCCAGCGGATCGGCCGCGCGCCACCACGCCTCCAGGCGCTTCGCGTGCCCCTCGGCGCCGCCCTGCGCCGTCCAGGTCTTCTCGTCGGCGACGGCCTGCGCGACCTCGGCCGTGTACGCCGCCAGCGCGCCAAGCGCCTCGCGGCTCGTCCACGCCTCGGCGCGCGTGCCGCCCCACGAGGAGTGGATCAGGCCGATCGGCACCTTCAGCTCGCGGTGCAGTTCGCGGCCGAAGAAGTACCCGACGGCCGTGAACCCGCCGGCGCTCGCCGGCGCGCACACCTGCCACGCGCCGTCAACGGCCGTCTGCGGCGCGAAGGCCGTGACGCGAGCAGCCGTGAACATGCGGATGCCCGGAAAATCGGCGGCGGCGATCTCGGCCGCGGCGTTGCCGGACGCGCTCACCGGCCACTGCATGTTGGACTGCCCGGAGCAGAGCCACACCTCGCCGGCGGCGACGTCGGCCGCGCCGACCGTCTCGCCGCCCGACCGCACGTCGAGCGTCAGGCCCGTGCCGGCGGCCAGGGGGCCGACCGACACCTGCCACGCGCCGTCGGCGCCGGCCGTGGCCGATGCGGTCTTGCCGCCGACCGCCACGGTCACCTTTGCGCCCGGTTCCGCCCAGCCCCAGACCGGCACGACCGCGTCGCGCTGGAGCACCATGTGGTCCTGGAAGAGCGGGGCGAGCTTGAGCGCGCCGGCGCTCGAGGATCCGGCGGACAGGGCAACCGCAGCCGCGAAAGGAAGAAGGCGACGCAAAGTCGGCGAGCACGCGGAAGTGCCGGCGGCTGTCCGGGCCGATGTACGCGTTGGCTGTGCCGTCCTCGTACTCCAGGCGGAAGGGGTTGCGGTCCGAGCGGCGCAGGAAGCCGTGGCCGCCGACGCCCTCGCAGCGGAAGCCGCCGCTGCGCGCGACCGTCCTGCCGCCGCAGGCCAGCGTAACCTTCCACGACCAGGCGCCGTGTTCGCGCGGCACGAAGCGCACGCGCCACTCGTCGCCGCCGAACCGGAGCGGGAGCGCGACCGGGCCACCGGCGAAGCGCCGGCAACCCGTGGAGGAAACGGTCCGAGCCAGCCGGTGGCGCGGGCGAGCAGCTCGACGTAGCGCACGTAGTTGGGCCACGACACGTCGGCCGGCACGCCGTGGTCGCAGGAGGGGATGAAGCCGCCGTCATCCACCAGCGGCTGCAGGCGGGCGATCTCCGCCTCGAGCGCGGCGCCGCCGCGCGCCATCGCGCGCTTGTCCACCCCGCCATGGAAGGCCATCTTCCGCCCGAACTGCCGCCGGAAGGCGATCAGGTCGTTGCCGGCCGCGACCTCCATCGGGTCGCAGACGTTCACGCCCGCCTCGATCCACAGCGGAATGAGCTCGCCCACGTAGCCGTCGGAATCGATGTCGTAGAGCGGCACGCCGCGGGCGCGCAGAATGCGGCCCCAGCGTGTCCAGACCGGCAGCAGGAACTCGCGCGCCATCGCCGGCGAGATCATCGAGAACTGTTTGTAGGCCATGTCCTCGCCGAAACGCACGAGATCGGGCTGGAACACGGCGAGCATGCGCTCCAGCAGCGCGGACATGTAGTCGCTCCAGAAACCGATCATCTCGCGCACCCACGGCGGGTCGTCGTGCAAGAGCATGCAGAGGTTCTCGAACCCCAACCACTCCCGCAACTGCCAGAAGGGACCGGAGAAGGTGATCTGCACGGGCCAGTCGCGGTCGCGCAGCCGGGCGGCCAGCGCCGCGGCGTCCGCCGGCAGGCGCCCGGGCGTGGAGGCGTCGTAGCGCGCCTTCATCGCCTCCCAGTCGGCGCGCGTCTCCACCGGGCACCTGATCCAGCGACGCGTCACGAAGTCGATCGCGTTGCGCAGATACTCGACCCCGTACTCGCTGGAGATCTCGCAGACGTTGCCCTTCCAGTCCTGCACCACCCGCGTGTCGCCACGCTCCTCGAGGATCTGCTCCTCGAATTGCGGGATCATGCGCTCGTTGACGTGAAACCCCTCGCCGCCCCCGGGCCACGGACGCGTGCCGCCAGCCAGCCGGTAGGCGTACTCGTTGTAGTTCTTCACGTCGGCCGGCAGCCCCTGGCTGTGCCAGGCCGCCAGCGTGGACTTGCGTCCGCTGCCCGGTACGAGCGGCACCACGTCCGGCCGCCCGAAGCGCAGGGTCTCGACCATCCGTTCTCGCGCGTTCATGGGCGTGAACCTTAGCGGAACGCGGGTTTGACGCGCAAGGGAAGGTGTTTCTGGTTGGTCAGCTCCGTTCCGGAGCATCCGGCTCACGCCGCCCAATGCGCGCGCAGGTAGTCCATGTAGCGCCGACACGTCTCGTCCGAAACGTTGGCCGGGATGTGGTTGCCCACGGCAAACATGTGGCCTGGCATGCCGCGCGTCAGGGCCAGGCTGGCATCCACTTCCGCCTGCACCTGCTCCCAGGATCCAAAGGCCAGCGTGCGGCAGTCGACCTTGCTGCCGGCCAGCATGCAGCGCCCCCCGAGTCTCCCGACCAGCATGTCGAAGTCGTTGCACGGCTCGAAGATGAACCCATCCGCGCCACAGGCGGCAATGTCTTCCAGGAACATGTCGACCTTGCCGTCCGAACAGAAGATCACCTTCTTGCCGGCGGCCTTAATGGGCTTCCACAGTTCCCGGTAGATGGGGAAGATCGCTTCGCGGTAGAACGCGGGCCGGATGAACGGGCCGGCGGTCCAGACGATGTCGTCATGCTGGATGTAGACATCGATGGAGGTCTGGGCCCAGGCACGGGCGTGGTGGAGCGTGTAGGCGCCGAAGCGTTCGAGCACGCGCGCGAACCGGGCTTCGTCGGCTGCCGCCAGGAGCAGCATGTCCCATCCGAATGCCTGGATGGCGCCGGAGATGACGGTCTTGTAGTAGCCGCCGGTGCAGACCTGATTGGGGAAGGCCGACCGCCGTCTCTGGTAGTCCTTCTCGTAACCCGCGACCAGTTCGGCAAAGGGCGTCAGTCCGTACTCCGCACCCGGATCGAACGCCCACACCTCCTCGGGTTCCCGGAAGGGGCAGACGCCCGGCGTGTGCTGATCGCTGCCGTCGCCGGCATAGACCGCGTGCCCCATGTCCGTGCAGCGGCCGGCCTTGGACCAATCGACAAAGCCATCGTGCGTGCCCCAGAGGAAGTCGTAGTCCCAGGCGTCATAGAAGCGGCGCTGTATCTCCGCCGGCAGCAGATTGTAGTCGGCCGCGTCGCGCGACACCCCTGCGCCACCCGCGTCGGCGCCCGTGACCTTGCGAAGCAGTTCCGTGTGGTACTCCATCGAGTACTCGACATGGGCGGGCCGCGGCGTAGGCCGGCAGCAGATGCAGTCCATTCCGAGTTGTCTGCTCACATCGTCCTCCTGCTCGTCGCTTGTCCTGCACACCCGGTCCGCGTTGGGGACACATCGCCCCATCTGTAACTGTCAGGTGGTCAGAAGTCAGGAGTCAGAAGTCAGAAGGAATACCCGGAAGACAGACGGTAAGCGCTCTGCTTTGGCGACAGACACTTTCGATCTCCCGTGACGGATGGGTGCGCATTCATTCTGGATTCAGAATTCTGTCTCCTGACTACCTGAGTTGTTCCCCCAATGTATCAGCAGGGGCGGGTAGCGTCTACCGCGCTTGCGGCATAGCAGCGTAGTGTTGCGTCTTTGCGCCTACGCCCGGCGGCTGGGAACACCGGCCCGTTCGGTCGCGTTACGCAAGGATGAGTTCCAGCGCATCGTGTCCGCCCGCCACGGATGCCGCGGGGATCGCGCTGTCGAGCGTGGCCAGTTTGCCGCCGTTGAAGACCGCCAGCGCCAGCAGGTAGACGTCCGTGATCTGGCCGGGAGAAAGCAGGAGGTCGCGGTTGAACCGTTGGTCGTCAAGCAGCGTGATGGCGTCCGGCCAGAAGACATGCCGCGGGCTGCGGCAGAATTCCTGCAGCAGCGCAAACGATTCACCAACTCCATGGTCACCACACCGGCGTCAGGTCGCGCCGGGAAGAGAGGCGCGCCGTTCCGCCCAGAAAACCAGTTGCTTCTGGCACTATGCGGTTATACTCTCTCCGGAACCACAGCCTTCGGGCTCAACGGCAGACGGGTCAATGGCGGCAGCAGGCATAGCAGGAGGCAGGGCGCGGCGGAGAACCGTGGGCGCCGACCGGCCGGTCACATTGCGCGACGTGGCCAGGCATTGCGGGCTCAGCGTGTTCCCGGTGTCCCTGGTGTTGAGCGGCCGTGATGGGGTTGCGGAGGCCACGGCGGCGCGGATCCGGGCGGCCGCCGACAAGCTTGGCTACCGCCCGGAACTCAACCAGGCTGCCCGGCGACTGGCCGCACGCAAGTCAGGTGGGACGCCGCTGAATCACGTGATCGGTCTGCTCCTTCCCGGTCACCTCGGCAAAGTGCGGTTCTTCTACGAGCTGTTTCGCGGCATTGCCGAGGAGGTGTCGGACCGCGGGTTTGGGTTGCTGATGCTGCCGACCTACGATCCGGTGGCCCACCGTCCCCTGCCGGTCCGTCTGCCTCCGGCGATGCTGCGGGGCGAAGTGGATGGGTTGATCCTCCATCAGGGGATGACGGACGAGTGGATCGAACGGTTGCGGCGCGCGCCGGGCTCGCGGCCGCATCCGATCGTGTCCTTGAGCACTCGCATCGCCGGCGGAGGTTCGGTGTTGCGCGACGAGCGCGCCGGCGCGCGCCTGGCGCTGGAGCACCTGCTGGCGCTCGGCCACCGGCGAATGCTCTACCTGGGGCGCCTCAAAGGGGGCTATCCCTCGGACGAGCGCCTGGCGGGGTATGGCGAGGCCTGCGCGGCAGCGGGGTCTGCGCGCGACGAATGCCTGCTGCCCGTCGGCATCGCGGACGACCACGTCGTGGAGGCCCCCCTGCGGGAGGCCTTGCGCCAGCACCCGGAGGCCACCGCGTTGCTGACGCTCAACGACCCCAACGCCCTGCACGCCTGCTACGCGCTCGAGCGGATGGGCGTGCGCATCCCGGATGACATCAGCGTGGTGGGCTGGGACGACACCGATCCGTTGCCCGACGCCGCCGGCAACAACCGGCTCACGAGCGTGGCCTTCGACATCGCGGAAATGGGGCGGACAGCGGCGCGCGTCGTCATTGAAGCCCTCGCCACCCCGGACCGTCCGCTCCCGAACGTCACCATGCCCGCCCGCCTGTCCGCGCGGAACACAACCGCCCCGCCGCCCGTGCGCCGGGTTACCTGAGCAAGACGACGGTGCCGCGGGGGAGGCGCCCATCGACCGCGTAGAGCGACAACGTGGTCACGGGATCCGTCGTGATCGTTTTATCGGCTGCGTTCACGGTGGACGGAACGCGCACCCACGCCGAGCCGGTATGGCGCATGACCTGCATGTGCACATCCGTCAGGCGCAACGCGGTCATGCGGTCTGCATCGTACCGGAACGTCAAGGCGGCCGAGCCAAACGAAAAGCCGTCCGTCGCGAACTGCCAGACGCCGATCGGGTTCTCGAGGCCGGCGGGTACGTCGGAGCGGTCGGGCGCCAGCAAAGAGCAGCCGAGCTTACCACTACCCCCCGTGACGCTGGTAAGCACGATCCGCGCGCTGTTGACAAGATCGAGCACCGGGTCAGTGGTGGCTTCGCCAAACGTGTTGGTCGTGATCGTTACCGCCGCCACCGACTGCGTGGGCAGCGTGAGCTTGCCCTGGTTGACGGCGAACCAGCCGTGATTGGTGGTGTTCTCAAACGCGTTGGCCACGGTGCCGAACGTCGAGAGGTCGAGCGTTTGGGCGGAGCCGTAGCCGTCGGCGATGATCCGCCCCGAGTTGTTCAACGTGCGGCCGCTCCCGTTGATGCCGTTGCCATACCCCTGAAACGTCCCGAGCTGATAGACGGTCAGGTCGGTGCCGGACGAACTCCCCTGACGGATCACGCCGCCCTTGTACGTGTAGCTGCTGGCCAGCGTCGCGTTCGAGTGGCTGACCGTGACCCAGTAGGTGCCGTTGCCGACGGAGACCGTTCCCCCGTTCTGGTTGAACCGGCCCGCGCCGCCCACGACGTTGGTCTTGCCGACGCCGACGATCAGCGCCCGCCCGCTCAGCAGGCCGCCGTCCAGGGTGTAGGTGGTGATATTGGTGTTGCCCGACCAGGCTGGTTTCATCCCGGCCACACAGACCTCATAGCTGGTGCTGTTGGTGCCCGCGGTTTGATGCACCGAGGAACCACCGTCTGAGAAGAATGTGCGGTTGTTGATTGTTCCGCCGCTCAGATTGAACACCCCGTTGGAGCCGATCAACGTGTCCGATGCGGGATTGAACGTGCCGCTGGACTGCCTCAGTTCGGCCGAGCCGTTCCCGGCGCCCACGGTGAGACCGTATTCGCCGCTATCCGGGATCTGGATCAGGCCGCCTTGAATGTCCAAGAGCGCCGAACCGCTGAGCGGGGACATGTAGACCGCCCGCCAAGTGCTCGTGCCACCAGTCATGGTGTAGGTGCCGCCCTGCTTGAAATGGATGTCCGATTCGGTATTCGAGCCGGCGATGAGGCCGGCGGACTGCGAGATGGCGCCGCCCAGATAGAAGTTCATCGTGTTGTACTTCTGGCCGAACGCCAGCACGTAGTTGTTGCTAACCTGGAGGGTGGTCGTCGCGGCGGCGCTGTTGGAGATGGTGATCTTGCCGAACATGTTGGGCGACGTCGCGGCGTAGTCGATCACCATGTTGGCGGCGGTTGCCTTGGTGAGATTGACCACATCGTTGCTCGCGGGCGGCGTGGCCGGGCTCCAGTACGAACCGTTCACGTTGTCCCAAGTGCCGCCGGTGGTGTTGGTCCACGTGACGGTGGCGGCTTGTCCGTTGACAGCAACGAGCAACGTTGCCGCCAGGAGGCATGAGCCGGCGAAACGGAGCAAGCGGAGACGATACGTGGTTGCAGTCATGCTGGGATCCTCCTAGTTTGATTGTTGCAGATTCTCCTGGCGATCGCATCGCAAGCGCTTTTTTCAGATTCTTTTGCGCCGGCCGAGTGCTTGGCGAGGAGGCCACCTCGTAGCGGTGGCCCTACCGCCGCTCCACTTTAGGTTCCCCTGTCACCAACCGATGACCAAGGGTGGCACGGAAGTTCTTGCCATGGAGGCTAACCGGTTATATCTTGAAAGGAATGACGCATCCTTCAGAGACATCGCGGTTCGCCCGCGCCGAGCTGAAACGTTTCCTTCCGTCTTTCGAGGCGGCGGTCGAGTGCCGCCTCGACCCCTCGCTACCGCCTTTCGCCTTTGCCGGCGAGGGTTCCGCGGCGGGAATCGTGCTCCGCGGCGCCGACGACGCCTGCGTGCTGCATGCCGTTCACACCTTTCTGGAGCAGATGGGCTGGCGCTTCGAGATCACCGGGCCGGTCCAACGGCGCGGCGCGGAGCTCTCGGCCTTCACGCCGTTTGCCATCACGCCGGCCATCCCACGGCGCGGCATCCGCCAGCACATCAACTTCCCCATGGACATCTCCGGCTACACCCTGGAAGAGGCCCGGGAATACATCCGCAACCTGGCCCGACTGCGCTACAATCATGTCACCTTCCACAGCTATCCGAACCAGTGGATCGACGGCGACCAGGATGGAGGGCAGAAGACCGCGGGCGCGTTCTTCTACGGCCAGCGGCACGACATCCCCGACCATCCCCTGCTCAAGAAGACGATCGCCAACGCAGAGACCTACTGCATCCCCGAGATCGAACCCCATTTCGATCATGCGGAGCGAAGAAGCGAAATGGCGATCGCCTGGCTGCGGGACGTCATGGCGGAGGCGAAGCGCTGCGGCCTGCATATCCAATTCTCGTTCGAGCCGCGCGGCGGCAGCCTCGAACTGACGCTCGCCACCTGCCGGCGCGTCCTCGAGCTTTACCCCGACATCGACACGCTCGAACTGATCACGACCGAAACCGGCGGCTGGGGCGAAGCCAATCCCCCGGAGACCGTGCTTCGGACGCTGGCG
>Ga0233425_10000643_pt1 | contig 87840 bp, 87 predicted proteins | sample Watercolumn_Towu_2_FD_181712 | JGI IMG/M metagenome (GOLD analysis project Ga0233425, IMG submission 181712) | Freshwater microbial communities from Lake Towuti, South Sulawesi, Indonesia - Watercolumn_Towuti2014_140_MG | ecosystem: Environmental > Aquatic > Freshwater > Lake | place... | reverse complement strand
TTTCTTTGTGGGCAAGATTCCTCTTGACCTCGGCGTTGACTTCACACTTGGGTCGGTCACCGGAACGACAACGAAGGCGCTTCCGTATCTGGATGGACGGATTTCAACGGAGCGGCTCTGGTTTGGCAATTTCTATCTCCTGGCCTCCGTGCACGGCTACCTTGCACAGGGGATGCTGAATCAGAAGCTGGCAAGAGTATACCCGCACGTCCTCCTTGGATATCAGATTCTGAGGAACACGCAACTGAGTGTTTCGTATGCAGGACGAGTTCAGCAGAATACGCTTGCAGGCCTGGTCGCAGGCCATCCGTATATCGGAGCACATGCAACGCTCCGTCAGTCGGATATCCCGATTGACGTAACCGCACTGCTGGAAACCGATTGGTCTCCGGTGTGGCGAACAAGACTTTCGATACGTTATCAATCCATTCGTGATCTTCCGCTCTTCACGGGAAGTGGAGTTCGCGGAATCTGGATGACGGACTATCGCGGCACCACGAGGATCGGGACGTACAGGGGAGACCTATTTGCGAAGTTCACGGCAAATAGTTACTTTACTGTGTCGGCGGAGATAAACGACAACAAGAACACGGCAACGGAGTGGAAAGTGCCGTACTTGCCCGACGTGTGCCTGACGGGCGGAGCACAGCTTGAGGTGATCCCCGACCTGACCGTGTGTCCGACGCTGCAGTATGTCGGCATGCGCGTGCCGGACTTGTTCGTTGCAGGCAAGCTGTCAGGGTATTTCAGCGCAAATCTCCATGCTGAATACTCGGTGATACGAGCGTTCTCTGTGGCTCTCGACGTTTTGAATCTGACGAACGCACGATACGAGGAATGGAGCGGCTATCGTTCCGTGCCGCTCACCGTGACTGGCGGGCTCACCCTACGCTGGTGACGTGAAGACTGTGAAAGAGAGTTAATTTTCTTACTCCCAAACATAGGAGGGACCTGCAATGCCAGATATCAACCTTCAAGATGAAGGGTCGGTGGAGAATCTCGAATCCTCGCCTGAGCAGAATGTAGAAGGTACGGAGGCGGGCGAAGAGACCCCAAAGAAAGGAAGCGGACTGATGACGATATTGATCGTCGTCATCGCTGTCCTGATCGTTGGTGGCGGTGGCGCATTCCTGCTCGACAAGCTCGGGGTGATCCACATCTTCAGTAAGAAGAAGCCAGCTCCGGCTGTTGCGCAGCTACAGGAGCAGCCTGGTCAGACGGAGGTTGCAGCTCCTGCGGGAGGTACTGAGCAGAGCCAGATGATCGAAACTCCGCCCGTTGACGAGAAGGGAAAACCTGCAGCCGGCGCAGCAAAAACGGATGACAAGAGTGCGAAGAAGCCTGCGGCAAAAGAGAAAGCTGAAGCACCTGCGAAACCGATGCCGCCGCCGACATCCAGCGGCAACCTGCAGGATATGAAAGGCGAGTATACAATCCAGGTCTCAGCATGGAAGGACAAGGAGATTGCGGACGAAGTCGTTCGGCGTCTGGCCGATGCTGGCTATCCTGCCTTCGTGGAGGACCGGGAGTTTAAAGGGGGAGCATGGTACACTGTCCGCGTTGGTCGCTACACCTCGCGGAAAGACGCGGAACAGGCTGTCCAGAACTTCGCCGAAGAGTTGAAATCGAACTACTGGATTGACAGAGCGAAAGCAAAATAAGCGGTACTCTGACGATTCCGACAGGATGAGATCGTCGTTGCCTGATGACGGGAAATATTGTGGGAGGATCGATCTCACAGCAACGATCGATGCTGAGGCGCTGATGTCGGTCACGTAGGGGAATATCATGTCGGATCTCTATCTTTTTCTTCATCGAACGCAGTCGTGGTACGGGGCCGTTGAGCTCATCCAGAGCTACAGGAGAAACATCCGTCGCGGCCTCACCATGTCGGTGGTCCTTCATGTGATTCTTGTTGGGGTCTATTGGTTCTTCTTCTCTGATGACGCACGCCTCTCTGACGCCCGCGAAGTAAGAATTACTACCTACGAGGAACTTGAGGTCACTCCCGGTATCGGACAGCCCGACTTGGCCTTACAGCTTACGTCGGTTCTGGTTCATGAACAGGAATCAGGCGATGAACCCGTCCAACCCGCCCGCCCGTCAAGGGGATTCACATCCCGAAGACCCAACTCTCAACCGCGTTCAATGGGCAGGGGAATAGGGGATCTACCATCTGTCCTTCCGAACGACAAACCGAATGCGAACACGCTGACGGCCCTGGAACCAACCTCGCAGTGGGAGAGGAATGATCCGGTTGGAGGGAACAACAACAGGGATGATCGAAATGACGTCCGGGGCGGCCGGCCTGTCATCGGACGTGACGGCCCTGTTCCGAGCGGACCTGCATCGTCTGGAATCGGTTCTGCTGCAAAACCAGCTCCGGGAATCTACGGCACTGGCGGCAACGACGGTAGTGATTTCTATGGAGATGGGGAGGGTGGCGGAATTGGCTATTCGATGAAGTGGCTTCGAGGGGGCACCAGGAAGAAAGTCTCTGGGGACCTGCCAAAGTATCCGGCTGGTGTGAAAGTCGAAGCTGAAATCAGGCTCTTTGTGATTGTCAGCCCGGAAGGATCAGTCGTTGCGCTTCACCCTGCACAAAAAGCCGACACGCGCCTGGAAGAAGCCGCCCTCAAAGAAGTCCGGTTTTGGAGATTTGAGAAGTTGAAACCATCGCAGCCCCAGGTCGATCAGACCTGTGAAATTGCATTCCTCTTCACTCTGAAGTGAGTTCCTGGCGGCGTCACAGCCTTCACGGCTGCTCCTTGGATGAATCCAAACCGCCATCCTTGCCTGATATTTCCCCACCCAGAAACAGATAGTAGAATGCAACCTCTCCGAACGTCAAGAAGAGCAGTGAGATTGTATCCCGGCTGATTTCTTTCCTCAGGATGCGAAAGAAGAACGAGTCAGTGTGCTGATAGTACCACTTGATGAAGACCTCAGGAGTGAAGAGCAGGTTCGTCAGCATCGTCGAAATTGTCCAGCCAACCGCAAAGACAATACCCATGAACGCGATCGCCAGCAGTCCTTCGCTGAGTCCGCCGGTTCTTTTCCGCGAGACGAACGCATAGATGAACGCTGCGGCGTGCAAGAGAAAGATGTAGAACGCGACCATGGGGTGAGAGTTCGGTTAGTATGCGTCGGTGCCGAATATGACGGCCCTGACAGTCTTCAGGATGATCTTAAGGTCGAACACGAGGGACCAGTTTTCGACATAGTACACATCGAACTTCGTCCGCTCCTCGATAGGGGCGTTACCGCGAAGCCCATTGACCTGCGCCCAGCCGGTCATCCCGGTTTTTACGCGATGCCGGTCGAGATACTTCGGAATCTCCTTCTTGAACTGATCCACAAAGTGCTGCCGCTCCGGTCGGGGACCTACGATACTCATTTCTCCTCTCAGCACGTTCAGCAATTGAGGCAGCTCGTCGAGGCTGAATCTCCGGAGAAATCCCCCGATTCGTGTCTTTCGCGGATCGTCTTTCTTCGCCCAGACCGGACCGGTCCCACTCTCCGCATCTACGCGCATGGTTCTGAATTTCAGCAGCCGGAATGGCCTCCCGTCAAGACCGACCCGCTCCTGAGAGTAGAATACGGTCCCCCTTGAATCAAGTTTGATCAAGAGGGCAATGAAGGCAAGAACCGGGCTCGCGAGGATAAGGCAAATGCCTGAGACGACGACATCAAAGGAGCGTTTCACGATCAGGTTCCATGTCGTCATCGGAACCCCCTTGATCCTGATGAAGGGGATGCCGTAGAGCTCTTGGATGCGGACTCTGCTCGTCATAAGCTCGAGGAGGTCGGGAACCATCATGATTTCAGTGTTGAGACCCTCGCAATCGCGAACCAGCTCATACAGCTGCGGGTGGTCTCGATAGGTAAGCGACACGAGAACGATGTCCGTGCCGTGCTTCCTTACGTACTCCGGTACATCGGAGATACGCCCAAGGTAGCTCAGACCGGTCGTTTCCATTTCGCCCAAGCCATTCAATGAGAAAAAGCCGACGATGCGATAGCCGAGAGCGGGATTCTGGATAAGGCTGTCGTGCACTCTCCGGGCTGTGACGTTCGTTCCTACGATGACGACCTCTTTGAGATCCTTGCCGCTGGCGTACCACCATCGTTCGAAGCGGAGTACCAGAGCTCTGGCGATGGAGATGGAAATAACGGAAGAGACCCCGAGAAGGACAAACACGGCCCGTGAGTACGAGAACGCTCGGTAGAAAAATGCAGCGCTCATGACGATCAGCATCCCGAAGAACACCAGACGCACAATGGCGAAGAATTCGTCAGAGAAGAAGACGTTTCTGCGAGATGAGTACATCCTGCGCGAATGAAACAGCAATATCCAGGTAGGGATGACGATAAGGGAACCAAGGATGTATGCTTCGAGGCTCGGAACGCCGAGGGTTACCGGGATCAGATTCGTGAAGGGAGAGTAAAAGCGAAGCCAGTAGGAAAACAGGAACGCTCCTTCGATCGCGAGGGCGTCAGCGAGAACGGTCAGAAGCGGTATCAGGAAATCTTTTCTTGGAGACTTTGACATCGGTCGTGCTCAGGTCCTGGACGTGTGGAGGTCAGTGTGGTACCTCGCAGAGAAGTCGCCTGACCGCTAGCCGTACATCTCCTGCTCGACTTCCTGGAAGATGATGTGCCCAATGGTGATCTGGCCTTCCTGGATTCGCTGTGTATCGTCAGATGGCACGATGATCGCGACGTCGACCAGGTCTTTGGACTTCCCGCCGTCTTTGCCGAGCAGTGCGATTGTGGCCATGTTCAACTCGCGGGCTTTCTGAAAAGCCCTGTTGACACTCTCGGAGTTACCGCTCGTACTGATTCCGATTAAGACATCGCCGTCCTGTCCGAGTGCTTCGACAGAGCGGGCAAACACATTGTCGTATCCGATGTCGTTTGCACCAGCTGTCAGTGCAGAGGAATCTGTTGTGAGGGCAATGGCGGGGAGGCCCGGGCGTTTGATGGAGGGATTCAACCGTATGACGAACTCTGTCGCGAGATGCTGCGCATCCGCCGCACTCCCTCCATTGCCGCACAAAAGGATCTTCCGGCGCTTGTTCAAGGCCTGAATCAAGACATCGATCGCCTTGACGATTCCGGGAACGCACGCGTCTGCTATCTTCTGCTTGACTTCGGCGCTCGCTGTGAGGGAGTCGAGAATGAACTTCTGCCGGTACACAAGTGTGAGGGGAAGATGTGCCATGAGGTGCCCGCTCTGTGTGATCTACGCGCGTTGCGGGGAGTTCGGACGAGAATGTACTGCCTCCGCGAACTCCCTGATGAACGATCGGTGATTGTTGAGCTCGGTGACTGTTCCCGTGACGATGAAGGAAGCTCCGGCCTCCACCTTCCGGCGTGCCTCCTCTGGTGTTCTGATTCCTCCGCCGACGACCACAGGCAAATGTGAATGTCGAGTGATTGCCCTCAGCATCTCTTCAGGCACGGAAACCTGAGCTCCGCTCCCTGCGTCCAGATAGACCATCTTCATCCCGATGATTTCCGCGGCAAGAGCATGTGCAAGGGCGATGTCCGGCTTGTCACGTGGAATTGGTTTCGTGTTGCTCATGAACTCCGCTGAGGTGGTGTTCCCCGCTTCGATGAGCATGTAACCGGTCGAAATCGGTTCCAGTCCGCAGTGGCGGATGATCGGTGCTGCGATAACCTGGTTTCCGATCAAATGTTCCGGATTGCGTCCGCTGATGAGCACGAGGAACAGAATGGCATCAGCATAGCTGGAAACCTGCATCAAGCCTCCGGGAAAGATGAGAACCGGAGCGCTCGTGTTCTTTTTGACCGTCTGGATCTGCTTATCAAAATCGTTCCGTAGGAGGAGACTCCCGCCAATCAAAAATGCGTCGACCCCGGCTTCTGTCGCTTCCCGCACGAAAGAGGGGAGCTGCCCCTCGTTCACCTTGTCAGGATCGAGGAGTATAAGATAGCCGGCACCCCGCTCTTTGCGGATTGCCATCAGACGCTCATATGTTTTCATTTGCTCCCTCCGCTTGTTCCCTGGAAGGATCGAACAATCGAACTCACAGAGGCCAGGGCACCCCGAAGGCCGGCTACATCTCTTGCCCCAGCGGTCGCAAGATGCGGTTTTCCGCCGCCCCCGCCACCCAACAGTTTTGCCACAGCGCCGACAATTTTGCCTGCCTCGAGCTTCTGGGACCTGATTGCTTCGTCAGTCACCACGCACACGAGGGCGACCTTGCCATCCATAATTGCTGCCAGGACGCCAACACCATGGCCGAGTCTGGATCGGAGAGCATCGCCGAGAGATTTGAGCTCGTCCTGGGAATGGACCTCAACCTCTGTGGCGACGATTTTCAGTCCGTCATGCGATTCCGCCTTCTCGACGAGAGCATCCATGCTGCCCATCTGAGAGGTGAGACGCACTTTCGCGAGTTCCCGGTCCACGGTCTTCCGCTTCTCGGCTATCTCCAGAACCAGGCTTTCGATTTCCGCTTCACGGCGGGCGAGTTCATCGAACGATCGACTCAGTTCGTTGCCTGCGATCGGTTCTTTCCGGGAAGTGCCTCGTAAGCCGGCGAACCGGGATTCATATTGCGTAGCGGCCTTTTGTAATTCGGCTGCCAGGGGATGATTCATCGCTGAGAGTTCCTTCGAGAGCTGAAGGACTTCTCCGGCCAACGACACAGCGTACTCCAAACGTTCAGCCGACGATCGTTCCTGGAGGGCAAGCAACTCCGCTGCGGCAGACGACGTCACGGCTTCCACCCGGCGAACTCCGCTCGCCACGCTTCCCTCAGATCGGAACTTGAAATATCCGATATCTCCTGTTTTCGGTATGTGGGTTCCCCCGCAAAACTCCTTGCTGAAGGGCCCAAACTCCACGACGTTCACTCGATCCCCGTACTTGTCACCAAAGAACATCAACGCACCCATTTTCTTTGCCTCCTCGAAGGCGATATTTCGGTGATGGGTGAGGGGAATGTCCTCGCTGATCTTCTCGTTGACCAGATCCTCGATGGCCTTCAGTTCGTCGTCGGTGACACGGGCGGAATGAGAGAAGTCGAAACGAAGGTGATCCGGCGCGACGAGAGATCCGGCCTGATGGACGTGTGTACCAAGGACTTTTCGCAACGCGGCATGCAACAAGTGCGTCGCGGTGTGGTTTTTCATGATGGACTGACGGCGGGCGACGTCGATAACGGATTGAACCGCGGACCCGGCCGACACGTTCGCCGGACTGTCCAGAATATGAACGTTTACGTTGCCGCTCTTCTGTGTATCGAGGACCTTCACATGTCGTCCCGCAAGCACGAGCTCGCCTTGGTCACCCATCTGACCGCCGGCTTCTCCGTAGAACGGAGTCTTGTCGAGGACGAGGAGGTTTCCCGATGCGGAGAGGACGATTCCTTCGGCCTTGAACTGCTCGTATCCGACAAAGGAGAACTTTGATTCAAGCATTCCCGTCTCGAGTGACCGGGCGGCCTCCTTGCTGCGCGCGAATTCAGCGGAGGGAGCATGCTCGGCATCTCCCTGAACGGCGAGATCGGCGGCGCGTGAGCGTTTTCGTTGCTCTTCCATCCGATCGTTGAACTCGGTGGTATCGACCTTCAGACCTCGCTCGGTGGCGAGAAGCTCGGTGAGGTCGAGGGGGAAGCCGTATGTGTCGTACAACTTGAATGCGATCGTTCCCGGAAAGAGCTTCGAGGTTCCAAGGTCCTTTACCGAATGTTCAAAGATTTCAAGTCCGCGGTCAAGCGTTGCGTTGAATGCCTCTTCTTCTGAACGGATCGTTTTCTGGATGTGATCCTTTTTGTCGCGTATCTCGGGGAACACCGATCCCATCGTGTCGATGAGTGTCGGAACGAGTTGGTAGAGGAACGGATCCTTCATCCCGAGCGTGCGTCCGAATCGCGCGGCCCGCCGGAGGAGCCGGCGGAGCACATAGCCGCGTCCTTCGTTCGAAGGGATGGCGCTGTCGGCAATTGCAAACGTCAGGGCTCGGATATGATCCGCGATGACTCGCATCGCCGTATCGAGTTCGCGCTGTTGCTCGGTGATACCTGTGAGCCTGCCGTCGTACGAAGAGCGCGCCAGTGTTGCGATCCGCTGGATGAGGGGCGTGAAGACGTCAGAGTCGTAGTTGGATTCTTTGTTCTGCAAGACCGCGCAGATGCGCTCAAATCCCATCCCTGTGTCGACATGTTTGGACGGGAGGGGGTGAAGAGTGCCCTGGGCGTCGCGGTTAAACTGGATGAACACCAGGTTCCAGATTTCCATAACTTCTGGCACGCCTGCATTGACCAAAGAAGCAGTCGCGGTCGCACCGGGCGTGCGATCGATATGGATCTCCGAGCACGGGCCGCATGGGCCTGTTTCGCCCATTTCCCAGAAATTGTCCTTCTCGCCAAACCTGAGGATATGGGAGGGATCGATATCAGTCTCGCTCTTCCAGAGGCCTTCGGCCTCGTCGTCATCCTTATACACTGTTGCCCACAGGCGGTGCTTCGGCAGTCCCCATGCCTGTGTCAGGAGCTCCCACGCCCACCGGATCGCTTCTCTCTTGTAGTAGTCCCCGAATGACCAGTTCCCGAGCATCTCAAAGAACGTGTGGTGGTATGTGTCCCGACCTACTTCTTCCAGGTCATTGTGCTTTCCGCTGACTCGGATGCACTTTTGTGTGTCGGCAGCGCGTGTGTACGACCGCTTCCCCTGCCCGAGAAAGACATCCTTGAACTGGTTCATCCCTGCGTTTGAAAACAACAGGGTTGGATCGTCAAATGGCACGACAGGAGAACTTGGAACAATCGAATGACCGCGTTCCTGAAAGAAGGTGAAGAAACTTTGTCTGATTTCGGACGACGTCATAGGAGTCTGGAGCTCAGCGTCAGAGTTCAATTTGTGTGTGAAGTGCAATTTCTTCGAGTACGCCCGAGATCATGACGCACTTATTCATAGCCCCTTCGAAGACAGTGGCTTTGCCTTTTGAGTGTACTTCCCAAGTCAAACCCTCCGCCGTTGCAGTATCGCAGCGGAGTGCCTTCATGAGCTGTGCAATGACTTCCTCGAACGTATGGATTTCGTCATTGAACAGGATGACCTTGGCCGGTGCCTGCACGGCAACGTCGTTGTCGACGTCCAATTGCTGGGATGTCTGCTGATTCGGCAATTCTTCTTTCTCGAAAAGGGAGACTTTGAAACAAAAAGGTACTCAAAAAAGGGGTCTCTTTCAAGAATCCCAATGAGTGCGGAGGAGAAACAAAAAAGGCATCCCGCAATTGCAGGATGCCTTCATCATGGTGCTCTGAGGACTCACATGTTTGAGACGATGGCGTTGCCGAACTCCGAGCATTTCACCTCTTTTGCCCCTTCGGTCAGTCTGGCAAAGTCATACGTCACGACACGCGACTGAATGGTTTTGTCCAATCCTTTGATGATGAGATCGGCAGCTTCCGTCCAGCCCATGTAGCGGAACATCATCTCGCCTGACAAGATTACAGAACCGGGGTTCACCTTGTCAAGATTTGCGTATTTTGGAGCTGTCCCGTGAGTCGCTTCGAAAACGGCAAAGCCATTCTCATAGTTAACGTTTCCGCCCGGTGCGATGCCGATGCCACCAACCTCTGCCGCGAGTGCGTCCGAGATGTAATCGCCATTGAGATTGAGCGTTGCGATGACATCATACTCCGCAGGCCGCGTGAGAATCTGCTGGAGGAAGGCGTCCGCAATGACATCTTTGATGATGATGCCATTGGGTAGTTTGAGCCACGGTCCGCCGTCGAGCAGCTGACCGCCAAATTCCTTCTGCGCCAATTCGTAGCCCCATTCACGAAATCCACCTTCTGTGAATTTCATGATGTTCCCTTTGTGGACGAAGGTCACCGATTTGCGCTTGTTGTCAATCGCGTATTGAATTGCAGCCCTGATCAGACGGAACGATCCTTCCTGCGAAACAGGCTTGATCCCAATGCTCGAGGTCTGAGGGAAACGGATCTTCTTCACTCCCATTTCCGTTTGAAGCCAATCGACCACCTTCTTTACTTCCGGGGTGCCGGCCTTCCACTCGATGCCTGCGTAGATGTCCTCGGTGTTTTCGCGGAAGACCACCATGTCAACGAGCTCGGGTTGCTTCACAGGTGAGGGGACGCCGCGGAAGTACCGAACCGGGCGCTGACATACATAGAGATCGAGCATTTGCCGGAGGCTGACGTTGATGGACCGAATGCCACCGCCGACCGGAGTCGTGAGGGGCCCTTTGATGGCCACGACGTGTTCCTTGATCGCGACCAGAGTATCGTCATGAAGCCAGGTGTTCGGGCCGTACACTTCGTTCGCCTTTTCTCCAGCATAGACCTCAAACCAGACAATGCTCCGCTTCCCACCATACGCTTTCAGAACGGCTGCATCAAAGACACGCTGTGATGCTCTCCAGATATCTGGACCTGTTCCGTCCCCTTCAATGAAAGGAATGATTGGGTGATCTGGCACATTGAGTTTGCCATTCGCGACAGTGATTTTTTGCCCCTCGGTCGGCGGGATAAGCTTGGCATACTGGCTCATCGGTTGTTTCGCTCCTCTAGAGATTCATACAGTGCTGTTGATGTGATCCCGGATGCGCTGACCGTAGAGTGCCATTGCATCATCCGGATAGTCTTTCAGAGATAGTTCAAATCGAATATGGTCGTTGGCGTACCTTGGCGTAACGTGCCAGTGAAAATGAAAGACAGATTGTCCGGCCACTTTGCCATTGTTGCTGAAAATGTTGAAACCCTCAATTCCCAGACTCCTTTTCAGAGCGGAGCAGATCAGCTGTGTCGCTTCCATCAGCGCACGATGATCCGATGGGGGGAGGTCCAGGAATGTTTCGCCGTGTTGTTTTGGGAGGATCAGTGTGTGGCCGAAGTGAATCGGCTGCTTGTCAAGAATGCAAATGACGCTGTCGTTCTCGAAGAGGATCTCGGCTGGAGCTGATCGTTCAATGATGCGGCAGAAGATGCAATTCGTCATCCGGTGCTGGTCTTGACAAATTAAATATGTTCAACATATGAAAAAATTCCTAAAAACAAAACTCAGGGCAACATGGCCAAGTGCCGCGAACCGGGAGCCAAAGTTCGCTGGCGGGAGAAGTGAAATGCTTGTTTCTGACAAATGATTTTGGTACATTTCTAGGCCGTGTTTCACTTCATCGCAACCACTATCCAAGAAGGGACAGGTCAATGAAACATAACGCAACGAAACTTATTCTTGCTGCGACCGTTGCGTCGTTCATGTTCTTCGGGTACCAGTGCGGATCACCCGAGTTCACCGGCGCAAAAGTGCACATGCAACAAAAGAACTTCAAGGAGGCAGCGCGACTGCTCGAAATTGAAGTCAAAAAGAACCCTCAGAACGAAGAGGCCTGGTTCTTTCTCGGCAGTCTTCGTGGTGATCAGGGTGATCTCGCCGGAATGAATGCGGCATTCAGTGAGGCGCTCAAGATTTCTCCCAAGCACGCGGGCGAAATTCATGCCGCACGGTACAATCACTGGGGACAGAACCTCAACGCAGGCGTGAATTTCCTGGAGCGCGCAAGCCCTGATTCTGCGCACTACTATGACAAGTCGATCGCGGCATTCCGTCGTTCGATTGCTTCCTGGCCCGACACAGCATTGACCTTCCGATATCTCGGGTACGTGTACAACAACAGACTCGATTACGATAGCGCCCTCATTGCGTTCAATCAGGCGTGGGAGATGGGAAAGGACGTTGAATCAATCAAGCGTTCCGGCGCCATCTATCTCATCAAGGGCGACGAACACAAGAACAAGTTTGAAACTGCAAACGCGGGGCCCCTTCGTACGTTGAAAAACATGGAAGAGGCAAAGCGCACCAACTCAAAGGACAAACTCAAAGATCTCCTGGGTCCCGCCGATGAAGTGAAGAAGGGTCCCAAGAATTCCACAAAGGAAGACTGGATCTACAAGACGTACCAGGCGACCTTCACCATCGATGGCGACAAGGTTGTGGACCGGAAGTTTGCCTCGCCAGGCTACAAGGTGGAGATTGACTCGACAGAGTGGCGCGAAGCTCTCAAGTTCTACCTCAAATCTGTTGACGCGCTTGAAACCGCACGAAACGCAGATCCGAAAGACAACGAGACGCTTCAGCGCTTGCTGAAGGCGTATGTTGAGTCGAACAAAATCGAACCAGCCGTACGCGAGTTTGAGAAAGCAGTGGCAGCTGATCCTGCCAGCAAGACGAACCATTTTATCCTTGGTGTGCTGTACCGCACTATTAACAGGTTTGACGAGGCGGTCGCTTCGTTCAAACGGGCAAACGCAATCGATCCAAACGATTGCGATGTTCTGTTCGACATTGCAGCCACCTACTACAACTGGGGCGTCGACCTGATCAGGGCAGCGGAAGACAAGAACGAGCAATCAGAAGCGTACAAAGCCAAGTTCGAGGCAGCTCTCCCCTTTATGGAACGAGTCTCAGAGTGCAAGAAGGACGATCCGAATGTGTGGGAGACGATGGGAACGATTTACGCCCGTCTTGGAATGCAGGACAAGGCCTTGAAGTCATTTGACCAGGCCGACAAGATCCGGAAGGGCGGCAAGTAGTACCTTTCGGCGCGGGTCTTTAACGCGTATCAGTGCCCATCGGTGGATCGACAGGTTCGCCGATGGGCTTTTCTTTCAAGAGACCATAGAGGATTGCGATGAATGATCAGAACCAACCTCAGCAGATCAATATTGAGCTGGGGGAAAAGGAAGCGGAAGGCATCTATTCCAACCTCGCCATTATCACGCACTCGCCTGCGGAGTTCGTTATGGACTTTACGAGAGTGCTCCCCGGAATTCCGAAGGCAAAAGTGCATGCGCGTATCGTGATGACTCCGCAGCACGCACGGATGTTGCTTATTGCTCTGAGGGACAACATCGAGCGGTACGAAAAGAAATTCGGCGAGATCAAGTTGGTGGGGGAGACTTCAGGCGGACCGATCTTCGGATTCCAGCCTCCCGGTGGTGAGGAGAAGGTCAACTAGTCCGGCGGGGAGCCGCTCTTCTACAAGATGTAGCGGCTCAGGTCCCGGTTTTTCACGATTGATGTGAGCTTCTCCGTCACAAGGTTTTTCGTGACGCGGATCGATTTCGTCGACAGCCCGTCAGGAGCTTCGAACAGCGGCTCCTCGAGCAGCGTCGTGAGGATGGTGTGGAGTCGACGGGCACCGATATTCTCCACTTGTTCGTTCACCTCGAACGCCACCTTCGCGATTTCCTCCACAGCCTCCTTGTCGAATTCCAATTTCACCCCTTCTGATTCTAGCATCGCCGTGTATTGCGTGATGAGCGCATTTTGCGGGAGCGTCAGGATCTTCACAAAATCCTCTTGCGTGAGGCTCTGGAGCTCAACCCGAATAGGGAAGCGGCCCTGAAGTTCCGGAATGAGGTCGGATGGTTTCGCAACATGGAACGCGCCCGAGGCGATGAACAGGATGTGATCAGTTTTTACCATCCCGTGTTTGGTCGTCACGCTCGAACCTTCCACGATCGGGAGCAGGTCACGCTGAACGCCTTCACGGGAAACGTCGGGTCCGCTTGTTTGCCCCTTGCTGCTGGCGATCTTGTCAATTTCATCGATGAAGACGATGCCGGAGTTCTCGACTCGGTGGAGAGCTTCTTTCGTTGCCTTTTCCATGTCGATGAGTTTGTGGGCTTCTTCCTGCGTGAGGACGACCCTGGCTTCGGCGACAGTCAATTTCCGTTGCTTCTGTTTCTTCGGGAAGAGGTTGCCAAACATGTCTTGAATGTTGATCCCCATTTCCTCCAGGCTTACGGGTCCCATGACCTGCATCAGAGGGATTTGCGCAGCAGCCATTTCGATCTCAATAATCCGGTGATCAAGCTGACCGGAACGAAGCATGTCGCGAAGGCGGTCGCGCGTTTTCTGATTTTCGCTCTCAGAGTCTGCCGGGCCTGCTCCAAGACCTCCTGCCTCTGACCGCGGGGGAGGGGGAATCAACTCATCCAGGATCCGTTCATCGGCCAGGTTTGCCGCTTTCGCCTGGACTTCAGCAGTCTTCTCCGCTTTGACCATGGTGACCGCAATCTCGGTGAGATCGCGAATCATCGATTCAACGTCGCGACCGACGTACCCCACCTCAGTGAACTTCGATGCCTCGACTTTCAGAAACGGTGCATCTGCGAGCTTTGCGAGCCGGCGCGCGATTTCCGTCTTGCCGACACCGGTTGGACCGATGAGGATGATATTGTTCGGCATGATCTCTTCGCGCAGATGTTCCGGTGCGTGAAGTCGCCGCCACCTGTTTCGGAGTGCGATCGCGACCGATTTCTTCGCGTTTGCTTGTCCAATGATGTACTTGTCCAACTCGCGGACAATTTCACGAGGTGTAAGCTCGCGCACGCGATCCTGGTTTTGCAGATGAGGTAAGAGGGGCATCTTAGAGTTCTTCAACGATGATGTTTGTATTGGTGTAGATGCAGATTTGTCCGGCTGTGGTGAGAGACTCCCTTACGATATCCCGCGCGGGCATCTGTGTGTGCTTGAGAAGCATTCGTGCTGCAGCCAGAGCGTACGGTCCGCCCGATCCGATGGCAACGATGCCATCATCAGGTTCGATGACTTCCCCGGTACCGGAGATGACGAGTGAGTGCGAGGCATCCATCGCGGCGAGGAGAGCCTCGAGCTGCCGGAGATACTTGTCCGTTCTCCAGAGCTTGGCCAATTCGACTGCTGCACGGACGAGCTGACCCTGATACTGTTCCAGTTTCTCCTCGAACCGGTCCAGGAGGCTGAACGCATCGGCCGCGGAGCCGGCGAACCCCACAATGACGTTGCCGCCGTGAAGTTTGCGGATCTTGTTCGCTTGCTGTTTCATCACCGTTGTGCCGAGCGTAACCTGACCATCGCCGCCGAGCGCCACACGTCCTTCCCGGCGAACGCCGAGGATCGTCGTTGCGTGAAGAGGTTCAATCATATGCGGATTCCAGAGATTTGCGTTAGATCTTTTTGCGCAAGCGCGCGATGGGAATGCCCATCTGCTCGCGGTACTTCGCCACGGTCCGTCGGGCGATTTTGACACCTTCGCCGCCGACCATCGCGGCGATTTTGTCATCATTGAGGGGCTTCTTGGGGTCTTCGGCCGAAATAATGTCTTTGATTCGCTGCTTGATCATCTGATTTGAGACATCTTCGCCCGATTCCGTTTCCAGTCCGGATGTGAAGAACTCTTTCAGGGAATAGACTCCAAATTCCGTTTGCACGTATTTGCTGTTGACGACGCGGCTGATCGTGGAGATATCTACCCCGACAACTTCTGCAACGTCTTTGTAGATCATCGGCTTCAAGACTTCGCCTTCTTCAAACCACTGGCGCTGGCGTTCGACGATGGCTCTCATCACTTTCAGAAGCGTTTCGCGGCGCTGATGAATGGAGGCGATAAACCACTTGGCCGCTTCGAACTTTTGCTTGATAAATTCTTTCGCCTCCTTCGAAGCCTTTTTCCCCTTCGGGGCGACAAGGTCACGATACGCCTTGTTGATGCGAAGCGACGGGAGATTGCGATCATGAAGAGAAATGATGAACTCGCCGTCATCGTTCTCGACAATGAAGTCTGGCGTGATGTAGTTTTCCTGGGCTGAGAATTCGCCTTCGCCAGGTTTGGGGTTGAGGTGCTGAATGAGTTCGATGACCTTCTTCAGAGTCTCCATGCTGACGCGGAGATTCGTGCTCAGGTTCTCGAAACGCTTGAGCTTCAGGTCCTCGAAGTGGAGCTGTAGTACTTTGAGGGCGAGCTCTTTGATTGTCGGCTCTGTCTTGGCGACCTTCACCTGAGCGATCAGGCACTCTTGCAGGTTGCGGGCAGCGATGCCAGGGGGCTCGAGTAGCTGGAGTTTCTTGAGCACTTGTTCTGCCTGCGAGAGCGGTATGTCGAGGCCAAAGGTGAGGTTGAGATCCTGCACAACAAGTTCGAGCTCTCTTCGCAGATATCCGTCTTCATCGACATTCCCGATGATTTCCTCAGCAATAAGGAAGTCTGTGTCGTTCTCTACCTGCAGCCGATATTGGCTGAGGAGCCGCTCCGACATTGGAATTGCGGATGCGATGGGCCGCTCGTACTCCTCTTCCTCGTCTTGATTCCTGTATGACTCGGGGCTCTTGTACCCAGCCAGGTCATCGTTCAGATAATCCTCGAGCGAATACGAATCATCCGATTCACCGGTCTCCTTGATCTCTTCCTGCGACTCGGCTGCCTGGTCCTCCGGTTCAACCTGATCGGCCACCTGTTCCAATTCCTCGACAGTCTCGAGCAAAGGATTGAGCTCAAGCTCTGTCTTGATCCGCTGCTCGAGCGCCATGGTGGGCAGCTGGAGGAGCTTGAGGTATTGAACCTGTTGCGGCGTGAGCTTCAGGCCAAGCCGCATTTGCTGTGAGAGATTGATCATGCTTCACGAATCGAAAGCAGTTGAGAGCCTTTTCTGTCTAGGTGTGCGAGCTGCAATAGTCGGCGAACGCCCTGTACCATTCTGCGCCAAAAGCACGGACCAGCGGAGTCTCAAGGAATCTCCAGAGTAGAATCTCCTCGCGCTGACCCCGTTCCAGCGCCGGCTTGCATTCAACAATGTACTCAAACCGCAACGCAACCGGGGGGTGTTGACTGACCCGTATGGGAAAAAGGTGGCACGATATTGGCTTACGCCATTGAATTTCGCGGTTTAGAAACGCTTTTTCAAATGCGCACTTAGCGATGCCGTTCTCAAAAACGACAAAAACACACGCCTGTCGGTCAACCACTTGCGTTGTGTAGTCACCAGGACGCCCCTGTTTCCATCCCTGCTGCTCGATCACATCTTTGTGCTTAAAACTCAGGTATTTCCTGATGATGTGATAGGCAATCTCAATTTCTTCCAGCTCGGCGTCCAGAAGTGGGGCTCCACGGTGGCCAGGCATCGTACAGCAGGCCCCTTTGCACCGCTGCAGATCACATGCAAAACGGGTTCTGGGAATCTCCGAGTCTATGAGGGGATGATCCACCATATCAGGTTTCATTGCCAAAGTATAATCATTTTGTCTCAAAAACCACAGGATATCACGCCAATCTACCTCCTTGAAAATGCCATCGAATTGATGGAAGTTTGTACTACAACCATTTCCTGAAGGGGAGGTCTAATCCGATGTCGCAAGTTCCCGATTTAAAGTCTCAAGAGAGCATGGTCGATCTGGATCTGATACAGCGTGCGAAGCGAGGAGACAGGGCTGCATTCGAGCAACTCGTGTTTCGATACGACAAGCAGGTACTCACGATTGCCGCTCGCTACGTTCAGAGTGCAGAGGATGCAAAGGACATCTACCAGGAAGTATTCATGAGGGTGTTCCGAGCATTGCCAAGGTTTCAGCTTCGCAGTCAGTTCTCCACCTGGCTGTTTCGGATCACGACCAATGTCTGCCTCTCTCACCGATCGAGACGAAAGCGTCACCTACATACGTCGCTCGAGCATGAGAGCGACGACGAGCATGGCAGACAGGTTGAAGGGGCGTTGCGCGATTCCGCGGCGACGGATCATCATGCGGAGAAAACAGATCTTGCGGTGCACGTGGCGAAAGCGCTTGAATCACTCTCGCCGAAGCAGAGAATGGTGTTTACGATGAAGTATTACGATGACTACAAGATACGAGAAATCTCAGAGATGACCGGTCTTGCTGAGGGGACTGTGAAACGGTACCTCTTCTCGGCAACCCGGAAAATCCGACGGTCGCTGAAAGACCTTATCGAAGAACAACCGAGTTGACAGGGACAACGAAATGAAACACGAATACTATCAAGAGCTGCTTCACCTATCGCTGTATGGAGACCTCGAAGAGGATGAGGAGCGCTGCCTTGACGAACATGTGCAGACCTGCAGTGATTGCAGCACGGAACTGGCAGAGTTGAAGAAACTCAACGCAGTCCTTCGTCAGCGGAGCCAGGTGGAGGTGACCGACCAGTTGCTGGACGAAGCACGCCGGGAATTGCGTGTGGCATTGCGCATCGCTGAATCGAAGAGGTTCAGTCTCGCAGAGTGGATCGAACGGTTTACGTTCTTCCCGATGCCAAGCGTAAGGCTCGCGGCAGTCAGCGGTGCCACGCTCGTGATCGGATTGTCGCTCGGCTATCTCGCATTCCATCCGGGAGAGGATTCTCAGCTGAGCGGTGTAATGCCGGCGGTTGGCTCGTCTATGGTTGAGCGAACGGAGCCGCGAGTCTCAGGGTTCAGATTCCTTCAGCAGCCGCAGGAGAACGGCGACGTCGAGATTGCGTTCGACCTTGTGACGCCGGTTCGATTGAAGGGCAATGTCGCAGATAACGCTGTCCAGCGCGTGCTGGCTCAGGCTCTCATGAATGAACAGAATCCTGGTGCTCGAATCCGAACCGTGAGCGCGCTGGCGGCACAGGTGGACGCATCGTTGAGACCAGACGAGGAAGTGAAGGCGGCGCTTATTCAGGCGCTCAAATCAGATGGCAACGTTGGCGTGCGCCGGGAGGCTTTGAAGGCGCTCCGCAAATTGCCCATCGACAAGGTGATTAAAGATGCTCTTCTGTACCTCTTGACACACGACCGTAATCCGGGAATTCGCGTTGAAGCGATCAACTACCTTGATCAATCAGTCCTGACAGATGAAGTCCGGGATCCTGACATCCTGAAGGTTCTTCAGGAACGAATGCAGAAAGATGAAAATAACTATGTCCGTATCAGAGCTAAGAACGTTTACGAGGAGGCCCAACAATGAAAAACTTGAAAAGAACACTTGTGCTGAGCATACTGCTCGTCATTCCCCTGGTGCTCGCGTTCGCCCGACAGGCGGAGGGCGATGAACGGACGAAATCGTTTGCCGTCGGGAAGGGCGGAACGCTCGAGGTCCGTGTGGACGGCGGAGACATCAAGATCAGTGTCTGGGAAAAGAACGAAGTGCTGGTGAAAGCAGAGGGAATCGATGACGATGATCTCGATCATCTGAAGATGAAACAGAGCGGCAATGATGTATACGTGGAATTCCGTAACAGAAGTGGATGGGGAAACTGGGTCAGCGAGCATATGAGGTTCGACATTACTGTTCCCTCGCAATATAACGCGAGCCTTCACACGGCAGGAGGGGACATCAATGTGCGCGGCACGTTGAATGGACTTGTGAAAGGGGCGACGTCCGGCGGCGATGTGATATTGGATAATGTGAAGGGCGGAAAGGTCGAGCTGTCAACTTCAGGCGGCGACATGAAGACAGGTGACATCCAGGGTGATGTCGTGCTGAAAACGTCTGGAGGCAATATCGACATGGGTGTGGTTGGAGGTGAGGCGAGTGTGGCGACATCCGGCGGTGACATCTCCATCAAAGGAGTCGGAAAATCACTCAAGGCAAGCACTGCGGGTGGAAACATCGACATCGGTGATGTCGGCGGCGAAGCAAAGGTTTCCACATCGGGGGGAAATATCTCGGTCCGAAAAGTGACGGGGAGCGCAACGGTCAGTACATCGGGAGGCAATATCGAACTTGATGGTGCGAGTGGATTTGTGAAGGCGAGCACAGCCGGCGGTGATGTGTCGCTGCGCAATGTCACAGGTTCCGTGGAAGCATCCACTGCGGGAGGAAATGTTGACGCCGAAATCAATCCGGCCGGCAAGGGGCGCAGCAAATTGACGTCGGCGGGCGGAGAGGTCGTGCTGGCCATTCCGGAAGACGCGAAAGCGACGATTGAGGCGACGATCCGTATTCAGGGACGCTGGTCCAGCAAGAAATCGGATTACAAGGTGCGATCGGATTTCAAATCTGACTCCTATGATCAAGACAATGACGAAAGAGAAATTCGGGCTACCTACAAGCTCAACGGCGGCGGTGAGCTCATAGAGCTGAAGACTGTCAATTCTGACATTACGATCAAGAAAGCCCGAAAATAGAAGGTGTAACCTGGTTCAACCGCTGTACCCGACCCCCGTCCGAAGTGGACGGGGGTTTTTTGTTTGATTTTGGTGCGCAAGCTCAATAGGTTGCGACGGGCATAATGCGATGTCAACCAACGCTCTGATGGAGTCGTCTAACAACTGAAAACCTGAACAGGAATTCCGCTGAATGTCCGCTGACCGGGAGCGGCAACTCATACTCGATGTGAAGGAGGGAAGCCATGAGGCTTTTCGAGAGCTTGTCGAATTGCATATGCGACGAGTGTACGACCTCGCCTATGGTTTCCTGAATGATCATGATGACGCAGAAGATGTTGCACAGGAGGTGTTTGTCAAAGTGTACCACTCAATCAACGCGTTCCGGCTGGACTCCGGATTCAGCACGTGGATATACCGTATTACGGCAAATACTTCTCTTGATCGTGTGAAGCAACGAGGACGATCGCGCGCGAGGTTGATTCCTATGGAACAGGCGGTTTATCACGCTGGCAGTGGAGATCCGAACATAGAGAACATTGACACGAGTGCTCATATCGAGCGGGCGCTTCACGAATTGCCGACGCTCCAGAGGGCAGTTGTTATTCTCCGCCATATGGAAGGCTTCTCAACACGTCAAGTGAGTGGCATTCTTCGCTGTTCGGAGGGTACGGTGAAAACGCATCTTCACCGAGGGCTGAAAAAGATGCGAAGGCTGCTTCATAATCTGGCCGAGGTGAGATCATGATGCATCGGAAGGTGCGCCGGTTGTTGTACGAATATGGACGAGGTGAGCTCGATCCCGTGGACATGAAGAACGTCGAGGATCATCTCGCGCGCTGCAACAGCTGCTATGCAGAGTACCAGATTATGAAAGAAGCGGTCAGGCTCATACCTTCGCCCGCGAAACCACCGAGCGCAAGCCGGTCTGAAGAGTACTGGGCTCGCTTTGCGTCTTCCGTCGAGGTGCGGACGAAGGAGGGGGTGAGGAAGCAGCTGACGACCAACCCGGCCGTGGAGAGTCTTCTGTCGCTCCTCGTCTATCGTCGCTGGGCAGTTACAGCGGCAACTGGTGTTGCTGTGGTCGTTCTTGCTGCGTTGTTTGCGTTGTCACGGGGTGTCTTTCAGCCGGATTACGCAGAAGAACTCGCCGGAGCCGGTGTTGTGACGACGGCCGATCCTGTGAGGATGGAACTCGCAGAGTACTACAGGAAGTCGAAGATCCTGCTCGTTGGTATTTCTAACATTAATCCCGAACTCGGCCAAAGCGTCGACCTCGCGGTCGAACGCCAGGTAGCTCGGCAGCTCGTCTATCAGACGCGGTATCTTGATAGCAAGCAACTTGATGAGAGGTCGCGGGCGCTGGTGAGAGCGCTGGAGCGAATCCTGATCGAGTTGGCGAACATGGAACAACAGGCGGACCTGAAGGACGTCGACATCATTCGGGCAGGCATTCATCAAGAGAACATGCTCTTCAAGATTCGAATGGCCGAATCGGACTATGCGACGGCAGAAAACAACAGAATGTCGGTTGAGAACTGAAAGGGACGGAGATGAAAACGAGATTTGTGGCCATAGTGAGTGTACTGTTTTGGACGATGGAGGCAGCTGCTGCACAGCTCCCTCAGGGTTCTGTGGGTGTTGCCCTGAGAGCTGGAGTGACCGCGAACTCCCTGACGAACACAGCTGATTTTGCCTCTTCAGCGCATCCAGTCGATGTTCCCGCTGTCACAGACGACCAGGATGATCCATCCTACAAAATGTATAAGGAGGGGTACAAACTCATCATGGGCGAACAGTGGGCTGAAGCACGGAAGGCATTTGAACAGATGTTGAAGGCGTATCCGAAGAGCAAGTACGGTTCGGATGCGCGATACTGGATGGCGTACTCTCTCAAATACATCGACAAGAAGAAAGCAATTGGGGAGTACAGGGAATTCCTAAAAATGTACCAAGAGAGCAAGTATTACGACGATGCCGTGAGTGACTTGAGCCGCCTGGAAAACCGACCGCCCGCTGCCCCCGCAGCGGTTTCGATTCCGTACAAGATGCCACCGCCGGTCGCCGGGCCACCTGTAGCTCCGGAGATTGCACGAGTCGCTGAAGAGGAGTACGCAAAGGCGTTGCAATACAAACAACGCAAATACGCTACACTCGCAGAGACGTACGAGAAATCCGCGAAAGATCCGGAGCTGAGGATGAAGCTTGAAGCGTTCCGGGCGCTCATTCAGTCGGGCGGAGGTCAGAAGACGTTCGAGATGGTCAAGGAGATCCTGCTTGATCCGAAACAGCCGGTCGAACTGAGGGAAGCGGCGTTGGATGGCTTGCGACACGCTGATGAGGAGATACGATCGTTGAGCGAAACGGCACGGTCAAAGGACAAGTCCCCTCAGGTCCGCGAAGCCGCAAAGGAGGCGTTGGAGCGGCTCGACAGTCATGATGTCCCGGGAATCTATCTACAGGTGTTGAAGTCCGACACTAGCAAACGTCTCACGAGAACGGTCTTGTCGCTGCTCGGCCACTATGCGCATCGTGGCGATGAACGCGCTCTGAATGTGCTGAAAGAAACGGCCCTGGATGTTCGCCAAGACCGGATGCTTCGCGAGGCCGCACTCTACGGGCTCCGACAGGTACAACGACCAGAGATGACAGATTTCTTTGTTCAAGTCATCCGCAGCGAAAAAGACAGCCATCTTCGGATTGCTGCACTGTTCCAGATTGCCCAATCGGAAGGTGCGGACAACGATCAATCGTTCAAGGTGCTCAGTGAATTCGCCCGGGACCGGACCCAGAACAGCGAAATCCGGGAGGCCGCGCTGCATGCCCTCCAATCCATGAAGGGGAAGAAGGCGACCGCGTTATACCTCGATCTCGCAAAGAACGATCCAGATGAACGAATCCAGCAAATGGCGCTCTACCTCTATGCATATGCAAATGTGAAGGAACCGGACAACACGTTCGTGGTCCTTAAGGAGATTGCTGCTGACCGTAATCGCCCATGGACGATTCGGGAGGGCGCAATGAGCCTGTTGATGCGCTCTGAGAATGAGGAAGCCCTGAACCTTCTCGTCTCGTTGGCGAAAACTGATCCAGAAGAACGCGTTCGACTGGCAGCGATCAACTACATCGGCAGCGCGAGGAGGAACAAGGCGAAATCTCTCCAGACACTCATCTCCCTGTTCAATTCCTCTGGGAAGGATGATCCCAACGCGGTTCAAGGTCTGCTCGTAGGAATCGCCTCCATAGGAAACGATGAGGCGGTGGACTTCCTTGGCAAAGTCGCCACAACACATCAGGACATGGAGGTGAGACAGTCCGCCATTCATCTCCTCGGCAACGTCGGTGGTGAAAAGGCGCGAGAGATTCTCGTGCGTATATTGAAAGGAAAGTAGTGCTCTGAGGCGGCGCTCTTATGCGGGGCGCCGCCGATCTCATCTGTTCACTGGCGCTCCGCACACAATTACCACTCCTCACCTTCTCTTCTCTGAGACCACGTTTTCCACAGATTCCGGCCGTGCGGCCTTCCCTATGATTAGGGCATTGCGCAGTTCTGAGGTCATCACCGTCGACGGACTGCCGCAGGAGGCAATCTGGCAACGGTCCTGGTTTGCCGAGTTTAGTTTCAAGTCTCTGTTTGGGAACGCAGTCCTGAGATGGGAGTTCCGGCCGGGATCTGCGCTCTATCTCGTCTGGACTCAGAGCAGAACAGACTCTGAACGGATGGGAGAATTCCAGTTCAATCGATCATTCTCAAGATTGTGGCAGGTGAAGCCGGACAACATTGTCATGTTGAAGTTCACGTACTGACTGCCGATGTAACGGCTACGTTGTGCCATACTCTGTTTGAACTACCACCGAAGGAATAGCTTTCCGGGCAATTGCCGTACAACACCTTTGAATTCCAGAGAAAGCAAATTGACGAGAGCATCTGCAGTGGTCGTTCCAGCAAGTTCGGCCAGTGCATCTATGTGAATCGGCTCGCTCCCCAGCTTATCGTAGATCCTTCTTTCGAACAACGTGAGTTCGATGGCCGGTTCTGGTTTGACATCCTTCCTGAGAAGGTGGCGAATCTGAGGCCCGAGTTCTTCGAGAATCTCGTCGACATTCTGGACCAACTTTGCCCGTCCTTCACGAATCAGTTTATGAGGCCCCGCGGATCGCTTTTCGGTGATACTGCCGGGGATCGCGAACACCTCCCGGTTTTGATCGAGTGCGATTGATGCAGTAATCATCGCTCCACCATCCTCCCCAGATTCTACGACGACAGTCCCCAATGACAATCCGCTGATAATCCTGTTCCGTCGCGGAAAATTCGTGGCGTCAGGCCTTGTTCCCATTGGAAATTCAGATACGACAACACCTTGACTGGCGATGATCTCCTGTAGACGCCGGTTTTCTGGCGGGTACGGGATGTCGAGTCCCGAGCCGATGACCGCAATGGTTCGTCCCTTGGCCTTCAATGTTGATGTGTGAGCGATCGTGTCGATTCCGCGTGCAAGTCCGCTGACAATGGTGATGCCGAGAGAAGTCAAATCCCGGGACAAGAGTTCGGCAATCAGTTGTCCGTACGGAGAAGGAGTTCGCGTACCGACGATCGCGATCGCGTGTTTGTCGGACGTACTGAACTTGCCGAGCATGAACAGAAAGGCGGGGGGATCATATGTTCTCTTGAGCAGTTCAGGATAGTCGGCATCCCAGATGGTGACGATGCGGGCTCCGATTCTGTTCACCGCCCTTAGCTGCTGATCGGCAAATCGTGCTCCGCCTTTGTTATGAACGATCCAGGAGGCAAGCTTCTTCTCGATCCCGGGGACGCGTATCAAATCACGCGCAGAAGCTTTGAGTACTTCACCGGGATTGTGGAAATGTGCAATGAGAGCCCGGATCTTGTGGTGTCCGATCCGCGGAACATAGGAGAGCCGAAGCAGGTCGTGGACGTTGAACATCGATGTGGCCTACAGGATGAATCTCCTGAACGGATGAACGAGTGAGGACGGTGCCGTGTTGCGAAGAGTTGAAGGCGGTTGTTAGTGACTAGCCCCGGAGGATTTCGTTCGTGAATGAAGCCACCAGTTCGTCTGCCTCCAGCTTTTCAGGGGCTTCTGCGATAATCCTGATGATGGGCTCTGTATTCGATTTTCGGAGATGCACCCAGGAGCCGGGGAAATCGAGCTTCAGTCCGTCAACTGTGGTAGCCTTTGCTTTTCCGGCGAAGCGATCCTGCAGCGACTTCAGGACGCGATCAGGATCGAGATCTCCAAGATCGACTTTGCCTTTCACGATATTGTATTGAGGGAGTGTCTTCTTGAGGTCTGAGAGAGTTCCACCGAACTCAGTCAACTGTTGCAGAATAAGGCCGATTCCGACAGGGGCATCCCTTCCTATGTGCGAAGCAGGCAGAATGACTCCTCCGTTTCCTTCGCCACCAATGACAGATCCAGCTTCCTTCATTTTCTTGGCGACATTGATCTCTCCCACAGCAGTGCGAAGTAGCTCGACCCCATACTTCGCTGCCAGATCGTCAATTGCCCGGGTTGTGGAGAGATTGACCACCACAGGAGGAATCTTCTGATTTCGCTCGCTCCTTGCCTCCTTTTCGAGGACGAACTGTACGACGCTCGCAAGTGTGTACTCCTCGCCAATTGACTCGCCTCGTTCGTCGATAAGCACCAACCGGTCGGCATCCGGATCCACCGCGATTCCAATGTCGGCGTGTTCGGCCTTGACCCGCGCACAAAGTTCAGTCAGATTCTGGGGTAGGGGCTCGGGAGTGTGTGGAAATACTCCCGAATCGTCGCAATACATTTCGATTACATCGCACCCAAAGTGCCTGAGAAGTTGCGGCACAATGAATCCGCCGGAAGCGTTCACGCAATCCACAACGACTCGGAATTTTCTTCTCTGAATCTCTGATGTCTTGATGAAGGGAAGGGAGAGGACGTTCTGGATGTGTGCGTCGAGCAGCGCCGGCTCAGAGACGTGCTTGCCCTGCTTGTTCCACGGAACATACGTCTGGTGTGGCCGGTCCGCGATCGTCCAGAGCGCACGATTCTCTTCGGCATCTAAGAAGAGCCCGGTCGGAGAAAAGAACTTCAGACCGTTCCATTGCATAGGGTTGTGGCTGGCCGTGATGGAAATGCCGCCAGCTGCTTTCTTCATGGAAACGGCGAGTGCGACGGTCGGCGTGGGACACACGCCGATCGCGATAACGTCGCAGCCCATTTGCAGCAATGTCGAGGAGACTAGGTGTGCGATGGTTTTGCCTGTCGCCCTCCCGTCCCGACCGATTACGATCGTGCCGCGATGACAGTATTCGGCGTAGGCCGACGCATACCTCACGATCGTCTCGGGTGTCAGCGTTTCACCGACGATTCCCCGAATACCCGATATGCTGACCATCAGTGACATTGCAGCGTCCTCCTTGCAGGTGTGCGAATTTAAGAAAGTGGCCCCCGAGAAGCAAGAAACTGTGGCCGGGTTCGCTTGGCGATTCGTTGACTTGAAAGTTGTTTGTGTCATCACTACCTTTTTGTCAGATGAACAAGGAAGCGTGCCATGCACCTCACCGACGATGAGAAGAAGAACCTCCTGAACTTCGCACGGATGTCAATCGGAAGTGTCCTCGGCGAGTGCGAGAAGCCGGGCAAACCGGCCGGTGGGGCGGCGTTGGAGGAACCGTGCGGAGCGTTTGTCACGTTACACCTCCACGGAGACCTGCGCGGCTGCATTGGATATATTGAAGCGAGGCTTCCTCTGTGGCAAACGGTCGGAGAGGTTGCGGAGAAGGCGGCCTTCGATGACCCGCGATTTGCCCCGCTGACCTCAGACGAATTCGCTCACATCAACATTGAGATATCAGTTCTTTCTCCTCTTCACGAGGTACACGACGTCAACGAAATCAAGGTTGGAACGCACGGCCTCATCATTGACGCTGGATATACACGTGGTCTGCTTCTTCCACAGGTGGCGACAGAATACGGGTGGGGGAGGGAAGAATTTCTCGCCCACACGTCCCGCAAGGCCGGTCTGAAAGCAGACGCCTGGAAGGGGAAGAACGTCACCATTTATTCATTCACATCGGATGTGTTCGCAGAGCGGCATCCGGCGGTCTCTGCACACTGACGGAGGACGGAATGTCCCGCATCCGGACGCCAGCGGTGGCTGGAACATTCTACGACGATGATCCATCGGCGCTGAGACAGTATGTCGATTTGCTCCTTGAAGAAGCGCATGTTGAAGTGCAGGAGGGGACTATTGTGGGACTTGTATCACCGCATGCCGGGTATATGTACTCAGGTCCCGCTGCGGCAACCGGGTTCCGTGCGCTCCAGAGATCCACGATTGATACTGTGTTCATGGTTGGACCAAGCCATCGGGAGTTCTTCGAAGGCGCTAGCATCTATCCGGGTGATGCGTACAGGACTCCGTTGGGCGATGTCTTGATTGATCTTGAGGCCCGGTCTGCTCTTATTTCAGAATCGAAGCTTCTGAAATTGAGTGAGTCCGGCCATAGGAGCGAACATAGCCTGGAGGTGCAGCTCCCGTTCCTTCAGCGCGTACTGCGTTCCTTCACTATCGTCCCGATCGTCATCGGAAACCAGACCCCGGAAACTTGCTTTGAGGTCGGTCGTGCCTTGGCGAAGGTCGCAAAGGGCCGCCGGGCGCTTCTTCTGGCCTCCAGTGACTTGTCTCATTTCCATCCCTACAATGACGCCGTAAAACTTGACCGCAATGTCATCGAATCTGTCGAAGCCTTTAATGAGCAGACGCTCATGGATCTTCTTGCCAAGGAGCGACTTGAGGCGTGTGGCGGTGGTCCTGTGGTGGCTGTGATGCATGCATCGAAACTTCTCGGAGCTGACACCTCTCGGGTCCTCTACTACTGCAATTCAGGTGACGTCACCGGTGACAAGGCTGGGGTGGTTGGTTACCTTTCTGCTGCGTTCCTTCGTACCCACTAAACACCTCGCACGCTCGCAAACGCCGGGCAGTCTTCCGGCTGTCCGGACTGACGACTCCCCCAAGTAGTCCGAATTCCCAATTCCAAAAGAGAGGAAATTTTCGTATCATATCATTCATTATCGCTACCAATTCCGATTGAAGGGATTCAGACGCGAATGGTCGTTGATTATCACACCCACTCGAAGTTTTGCAGGCACGCCAAGGGAGAGCTCGAGGCGTACGTCCGGGCCGCGATTGATTTGGGGCTCACGGAAATCGGGTGCTCGGACCACGCTCCCTTGCCCGACAACTACGATCCCCAGCATCGCATGACACTGGAGGATTACTATTCTTCCTATGCTCCCCAGATATCGGAACTGGTGCAGAAGTACAGGGGAAAGATCGTGATCAGGCGTGGAATCGAGTGCGATTATTTGGTTTGGACAGATCAGTGGACAAGGAAGTTCATTGCGGAAAACGACTTCGATTTGGTGATTGGCTCGGTTCATTTCGTTGGAGAAAATGGCAGCGAGAAAGCCCTGTTCGGGCCGAGCTACGAGAGCTCTGAATTGCCCGGCCTCTATGAGGAATACTATCGGGCAGTGAGAGATTCTGCACAGTCAGGGCTCTTCGATGTTGTTGCGCATCTCGATCTCGTCAAGAAACTCGGCCCATTCACAAGCAAGAAAATCGACGAAGTCCTCTGGGGAGTTCTGGAGCAGATACGGAAATCGGATCTGTGTCTGGAAATCAACACATCCGGATGGCGTCGGCAAGAAAACGAAGCATACCCGGCTGAACGTATTCTGGCGTTTGCCAGGGATCTTGCGATCCCATTGACGCTTGGTTCCGATGCGCACACGCCCGATGATGTCGGAAAGGATTTTGAAAGGGCGCTTGCTCTCATTGAGAAGTATGGGCGTGGCAAGGTGGCTGTTTTCGAAAAACGGCAGCGACGTGAAGTGAAAGCGGGTCGATTGGGTCATTGACTAGTCAGAAATCGTCTTAGGGGAATGGTGCCATGTACGAGACACTAGTTGTCGAGAAACGGGATCGAATCGCCATCGTTACGGTCAACAGGCCCGACAAATTGAACGCGCTGAATGAGAGGACCAAATCAGAGCTGCGTGCCGTATTCGAGCAACTCCGTGGGGACGCAGATGTTGATGTCGTCATTCTCACGGGCGCAGGTCAAAAGGCATTTGTTGCCGGAGCGGATATCAAAGAACTGGCAACGCTGAACGAGCAAACCGGGAAGGCATTCGCCCAAGGTGGGCAGGCTGTCTTCGATCTCATTCAACATCTTGGCAAGCCTGTGATTGCAGCCGTCAACGGTTACGCGCTCGGAGGTGGGGCAGAGCTGGCAATGGCCTGTCACATACGGATCGCGTCAGAGAATGCAAAATTCGGTCAGCCGGAAGTGGCCCTCGGAATCATCCCGGGATACGGTGGAACGCAGAGGTTGGCTCGGTTGGTGGGGACTGGGAAAGCGATGGAGATGATTCTCACCGGAGAGCAGATCGATGCACCGGAGGCATTGCGGATAGGATTGGTCAACGCTGTCGTGCCGCAGGCAGATTTGTTGAAGTCTGCAGAGGCAATGGCCCAAAAGATCGTCAGCAAGGGTCAGGTTGCGGTACGTTACGCGTTGCAGGCGGTCAACGCGACAGCAGCGATGCCACTTGCCGCCGGGCAGGCAGTGGAGGCAGATCTCTTCGGGAAGTGCTGTGGATCTGAGGACTTCAAAGAAGGCACGGCGGCGTTCCTTGAGAAACGCAAAGCGGTGTTTAGGAACAAGTAACATTTGGGATCATACAACGTCGGTCGCCGGCTCAAGCGCCGGTGCACGGAAGAACACTCACAGAGAAAGAAGCAAGGAACCATGAGTCAGAAGAACACGGGAAATGATCAGGCAAAGTTGATGGAGAAAATCGTCTCGCTCGCGAAGCGAAGGGGATTTGTGTATCAGTCGAGCGAAATCTACGGCGGTTTGAATGGCTGCTGGGACTACGGTCCGCTTGGCGTCGAGATGCTCAACAACCTGAAGCAGCAATGGTGGCGGAGCATGACGTATCGGGAGAATATTGAAGGTGTTGATGCGAGCATCCTCATGCATCCGCGCGTCTGGGAAGCTTCCGGTCACGTCGAAAACTTCACAGATCCGATGGTCGATTGCCGGAGCTGTAAAGCGCGATACAGACTTGATGTGTTGTTCGAAGATATGTCAGTGAAGCGGAAGAAGGAGGCGCTCCGCGAGCTTGTGCCGGGCACGTTTGACGGTCAAATCAAGGATGAGGTGGTGATTGATGAATTCGCGAAGCGGATTGCGACTGATGCCGACGCCGCCAAGGTCGCAGTCGTGCTTTCGTGCCCGAACTGCGGGAACAAAGGGACATTCACTGAGGCGCGCAAGTTCAACCTCATGTTCAAGACATTTGTGGGCCCCGTTGAGGATTCATCGGCAGTTGTCTATCTCAGGCCGGAGACGGCACAAGGAATTTTCGTGAACTTTCTGAATGTCCAGACGGCCGGGCGCCTCAAGCTGCCGTTTGGCATTGCGCAGATCGGGAAGGCATTCCGGAATGAAATCAACACGAAGAACTTCCTGTTCCGGACCCGTGAGTTCGAGCAGATGGAGATGCAGTACTTTGTGAAGCCCGGCACGGACGATCAGGAATTTGAATTCTGGCGCGCGGAGCGGATGAAATGGTTTGTTGACCTTGGAATGAAAAAAGAAAAGCTCCAATGGCACCAGCACCCGAAGGACAAACTGGCGCATTACGCCAAAGATGCGTACGACATTGAATACGAGTTTCCGTTTGGCTGGGGGGAGATTGAAGGGATTCACAACCGGACGGATTTCGATCTCTCGCGCCATGAGCAGTTCTCAGGGAAGGCCATGAAGTACTTCGATGAAGCGACAAAGGAGAAGTTCACTCCATACGTCATCGAAACATCTGCCGGGGCGAGCCGCTCCTTCATGGCATTCCTTGTCGACGCGTATCACGAAGAAGAGGCACCGACGGCAGAGGGTGGAACAGAAACCCGCGTGGTGCTCAAGTTGCATCCGAAGCTGGCCCCAACGAAGGTCGCGGTGTTCCCGCTTGTGAACAGGGACGGAATGCCGGAATTCGCAATGAACATCGAGGCGGAGCTCCGGAAGCATTTCCGCATCTTTTACGACGACAGTGGCGCAGTGGGCCGGCGATACCGCAGGCAGGATGAAGCAGGGACGCCGTATTGCGTGACAGTGGATTCGCAGACGCTCACAGACCAGACTGTAACGATTCGCGAGCGTGACTCGATGCGACAGGACAGGATTTCGGCAGCAAATGTCAAATCGTATATCGCAGAGAGGCTCCTGTAGCGTGCCGCCTGAGGCTGATACTGGTCGACGACGTTGCATCGTGAAGTTCAGAGGGATGGTGTGCCTCGTTTTCCTTCTGTTCAGTTCTGTTGCTGAAATGCCTGCTCAGTGGATCGACGATCCCGCGGTCGACAGCCGTGTGCAGAAGGGGATCGAGAAGATCTACAACATGGAGTTCGACAAAGCAGATCAGGAATTCTCGGAGGTCGTTCGCCTTCAGCCGGACCATCCTGCCGGATACTTCTTCCAGGCAATGACAGAATGGTGGAGGATTCTCAGCAACTTCGACGACGAATCGAGGGACAAAGCATATCATGCGATGCTCGATCGGGTGGTCGAGTTGTGCGAGCGACGATTGGACAAGAACGAAAACGACGTTGCAGCTTTGTTCTTCAAGGGTGGAGCAGTCGGATTCCAGGGCAGACTCCGGGCAAATCGGGGGGCGTGGCTCCTCGCCGCGAACGACGGGCTCGTGGCGCTTCCGGCAATCCGAAAAGCGTACAGCCTCGAACCGCAGAACTACGATATCTTGCTGGGAATGGGGATCTACAATTACTATGCAGATGTCATCCCTGACCAGTATCCGGTGGTGAAACCCCTCACGTTGTTTCTTCCATCAGGAGACAAGAAGAAAGGGCTGGAACAACTCGAGCTTGCATCGCAGAGAGCACGTTATGCGAAGACTGAGGCGATGTACTTCTTGCTTCAGACATACTTCATGTACGAAAAGCAGTTTGCACGGTCGCTCGAGCTTTCTCGTGAGCTGCACAGCAAATATCCTCAAAACCCAATCTTCCATCGGATGTATGGTCGCTGCCTTGTCAGCACCGGATATTGGAGCGACGCGTTCCAGGTCTTCTCCGACGTCGAGCGGAAGTACCGAACTCAACAAACGGGGTATGACCTCTACGATGGGCGGGAAGCATACTACTACATCGGCCGGCACTACTTTCTCGCAGGAAAGCTCGACGAGGCACTGCAGAATTTCTACAAGTGCGACGAGCTCTCGCGTTCCCTCGACAAGAACGGTGCGTCGGGATTCATGGCAATGACGAACCTGACGATCGGTATGATCTTTGATCTTCAGAAACGGCGCGGCTCGGCGTTGGCGCAGTACCAAAAGGTGCTGGGAATGAAGGCATACGAAAACACTCACAAGGAAGCACGGCGGTTCATGGACAAGCCATACACGAGGACCCAATGATTCTGCAAACCTTACTCTTTGGTCTTGCTGCAGCGAGTGCGGAGGTGCTGGGTGGTGGACTCATGTATCTTAAGAAGGCCTGGCCGAGACGCCTTCAGGAGACGCTGTTGGCGCTTGGAGCTGGATTCATTCTTGCGCTCGTATTTCTCAAGCTCATTCCTGTGAGCATCGAAACGGTAGGCGAGTCGGCGATGCTCTACTGTGTGATTGGATTTGCGACGGTCCACTTCTTCGAACATACGATTGTAGGGCATCTCCATTTTGGAGAAGAAACACACAGCGATGCCATGGTCTCCAAGGGGGCGAGTATCTCTGCGTTCTCAGGCTTGTTTGTCCATGCCTTCTTTGATGGCTTCACGATTTCTGTCGGCATGCATTTCGACTTTCTTCTCGGCGTGTTGGTGTTCCTCGCCGTGCTCCTTCACAAGTTCCCGGAAGGCCTCACGATCGGCTCGATCGTCATGGCGGCAGGGTACCCGCGCTCCATGGTCCTTCTCTCGGCCGCCGGACTCGCGCTCGCGACCATGATCGGGGTGTGTTCAATCTTTGTGATAGACACCATCGGAGCAGAGTTCGTTGGAATCGGTTTCGCTTTTTCGGCTGGTGTTGCGGCGTATGTCGGGGCAAGCGATCTCATTCCCGAAATCAACAAGTCAAAGGACAGAATACCTCCGCTTGTTGTATTCGCGGGAATGCTCTTGTTCTACGTCAGTGATCTTTTCCTGGAGGGGTTGCTACACTAGCGTGGGAAGCTTCAGAATCCCATCCCGAGCGAGATTCTGTGGAGGCTGCCGATTTTGCCGTAGGAGTTGAATGAATAATCGAGAACGTATTCTTTGAAGAGGATTCCGCCTCCCAGCGAGATCCCGGCCAATCCTGCACTCGTCCCCATTTTCAGGTCCTTCCGCTGCTGGTTGTTGTATCCCGCACGAAGCCGAACCGACTCGCTCATGAGAAACTCTGCTCCAACTGAGAACGAACTGAGGCGATCGAGGAAAGAGCCATACCTGTCCGCGAGGCGGTGAAAGTTGAGGTTCAGGAGTACCGGGAGATGCTCCGGCCGCTTCGTGATGCCGATCTTGACATCGAGAGGGAGTGACTCCTTGACTCCGTTGAAGGTTTTCAGTTGAAGACCTGCGGTCAGGACGCTTGCACCGATGGTGATGTTCTCGGCAGGTATCTGGTAGAGGACGCCTGCATCGACGGCCAGAGCCGATGAACTGTATTCTGCGATCGAAGAGTAAAGGAACTTCACGTTCACGCCAACGCTGGTGACGTCGTCGATAGAGCGGCCGGCGCCGATGACGAATGCGAGATCGCGCGCACCAAACTCCCCTAAGATATTCATCGATTCGTCAGTCTCGGTGAACGACCCATAGTCAAGATAGATGATTCCGCCTCCGACCGTACCGACGCCTTCGACGGATCGAGAGTAGGAGAGATATCCTCCGTTCACATCGATCAAGTGCTTCAGGAATCCCACCGATGCGCGGGAATGCGTGAGGGTTGGCAGTGAGCCGGGATTGTAGAAAAGGGTGTTGGGATCATCCGTCATGGAAACGAAGCTTCCGTTTACTCCCGCGGCTCGCGCACCGATGTCATTTCGGATGAAGCTGTAGGTTCCGCGATCCTGAGCAGTCAGGAGCACGGGAGCAAGAATCAGCATCAAGAAAGTGGATCGGAGCGGTTTCATCGCAAGCAATCTACCCAAATATCCGCCGAGGTGCAAGGACTGCTGGTATGCGCACGGATCGTTGTCGTCATCATACGCCATCCGAAATTGGCGTTGCACATTTGGACGAAAAGCCGTATATTACCTGTCACAAGAGTAAGAACATTTGGAGAGTTTGATGAAGCCTGGAATTCACCCTGACTACAAGAAAGCGGTCGTTACCTGCGTCTGCGGCAACACGTTCGAGACACGTTCGACAGCCGGAAACCTTCACGTAGAAATTTGCTCTGCCTGCCACCCCTTCTTCACCGGCAAGCAGAAGCTGGTCGACTCGGCGGGTCGCGTCGAGCGGTTCAACAAGAAGTATGGCAAGAAGATTGCTCCGGCGGCAAGCGCCTGAGTTCGCCTCCGTTGTGACGATCAGTGTGCGGAATGTATTGAAACAATGCATTCCGCATTTTCTTTTTCTCCTTCACCATACAGCCTGAGAACGACATCCACCAGTATGCCTGATCCACTTCAACTTGGCATTGACGAAGAGAAAACGAACCTTTACAGGGGTCCGCGGGGGACCGCTGTGAAGATTCTGAACCGCGTGGAGCGTTCAGATGCGTACCTCGACCGCCTGCTGGAAGCGGAAATGCGCACCGCCGAGATGAATGAGCTCGATAAGGGGCTCATGAATGAAATCGTTACGGGCGTCGTGCGATGGCAAATGAAGCTCGATTGGGTGCTTACCGGCTTCTTCCATGGGAATTTCACCAAGGCCGAAACAAACATCAAGAATGCACTTCGGGTTGCGCTGTATCAGATCTTGTTTCTCGATAAGGTACCGCACTCTGCGGCGGTGAATGAAGCAGTGGAGTTCATCAAGCGACTGCGCGGCCAGAAGGTCGGTGACCTGGTGAACGCTGTGCTCCGGAATATCCTCCGTAATCTTGACAACATCCGATACCCGGACATCAACGAGGACAAGATTCAACATCTTGCCGTTGTCGAATCCCATCCCTCTTGGATTGTGAAGCGGTGGGTGAACCGGCTCGGTTTCGAGGACGCCAAGAAACTCCTCGCAGCGAACAACGAACGTCCTGATCTGACTCTTCGTGTCAATCGTCTCAAGATTGATTTCAACTACTTCCTCTCACAACTTGAGCAGCATCAGATTCAATTCTCCAAGTCTGAGTTTCTCGATTTCTTCGTGCGTGTCAAACACATGGCGGGAATCGGAGGATCTGATTTGTTCCGGCAGGGATTCTTTGTCGTCCAGGATGAAAGCGCAGGTCTGGCGGTGCAGTTGCTCGATCCCATGCCGGGGGATCGTGTGATCGACATGTGTGCAGCGCCCGGAGGAAAGGCGACGTTCATCGGGGAGTTGATGAAAAATGTCGGGGAGATAGTTGCCGTCGATCGATACGAGACCAGGCTGAACCTGGTGAGGAGCGCTTGTCAGCGTCTCGGAATTGCGAACGCTCATTTCATCGCGGCAGATGCGGCGACTATTCAGACAGCTCCGGCAGAAAAAGTGCTGGTGGACGCGCCGTGCTCGGGACTGGGTGTCTTAGCCAAGAAGCCGGATGCCAAATGGAAACGCGAACCAGAAGATTTGGTGAAACTGGTACAGACGCAGAGAGCCATTCTTGAGAATGCCGCGAAACACGTGAAAACCGATGGAGTGCTCGTCTACAGCACCTGCACCATGGAGCCTGAAGAAAACATCAGCCTCATCCACAGCTTCCTTGCCGATCACCCCGAATTTTCCGTCGAAAATGCCCTCAGGTTTGTCGATCAGCGTCTTGTTACTTCTGAGGGATATGTTGAGACGTATCCTCATCGCCATTCAATGGATGGATCGTTCGCTATCAGAATGAGGAAGTCCTCCTAGGTCGCTCCAAAGTACTTTCCTTCCAGAGTTTTTCTCTCTATATTCTTCCTGCATTTTTGCCGTCCGAACATGTTCCTCAAACCCCTGTTTCGGGCAGGCCGCATCCTTCCAGCCGAACAATCACCGAGGACAACCGCTATGAGGCGATTCCTGATCATCCTTCCTGGAAGTGCACTCTTTCTTCTTTCTTTTGCACTGACGCAAGAGTGCACGCTGGAGACATCTCACAGCGGCGTATCCTCTGATCCTTTCGCATCGACCTTCTCAATTGTGGGGATTGATCCATCCAACGGTGACATCGGTGTTGCTGTCCAGTCGAAGTTCCCAAACCTGCGTCCAATCGTTCCCTGGGCTGAAGCGAAGGTCGGGGCAATTGCGACGCAGTCATTCATCAACGTTTCGTATGGCCCGAGAGGGTTGGCGCTGATGCGAAACGGCGCAACTGCCGAGGAGGCACTCAGAATCCTCATCGCAAGCGACTCGGGTCGCGACGTGCGTCAGGCGGCGGTCATCGATTCGAAAGGGAATGCAGCAAGCTGGACCGGAAACGAGTGTTTTGACTGGGCCGGTGGAAATGCAGGCGGCACGGTGGGAGGCAAAGGGATGCTCGTCACAGGAAAGGGATTCGCGGCGCAGGGAAACACGCTGGTGGGGAAGGAGACAGTTGAATCACTGGCGAGGACATTCCTGGAGACGAAAGGGACATTGGCAGACAAGCTCGTCGCAGCGCTCGTGGCGGGGGGAAAAGCCGGAGGCGACCGCCGTGGTGAACAGTCGGCAGCCCTCCTTGTCAAACGAAAGGGCGCGGGATACGACGGCACGACGGATGACCTCATCGACATAAGCATCTACGACCATCCCAGGCCGCTGGCGGAGCTCGAGCGGCTCTACAAACTGCACAAGCTCTACTATTTCAGAACTGACCCAAAGAATCTCATCCCAATCGGTGCGGCGCTCTGTCGGGAGCTTCAAGAGATCCTCGCGAACAAAGCGTACAAAGGATTTGTGTTCTATGAGGGGGCGATCAACGGTGTGTTCGATGCCAGAACGAAGAAAGCGCTGCAGGATTTCATGGGATGGGAGAATTATGATATCCGGATACGGGATGACCAACAAATCGACAGGGAAGTGCTCGAAGATATCCGGAAAAACTATGGCGAATGGAAGAAGACCTCAAAGAAACAGTGAGTGGCTGAAGTACACACGCATCGAAATACCACAGGAAAGAGCGAACAATGAAAGCGATTGTGAAACCAAGACCGGTAGAAGGGCAACCGTGGCCGTCGGGGCTTCAACTCGTTGAGAAACCCGAACCGACGGTAACTGATCCGACCGATGTGATCATCAAGGTGAAAGCCGGAGCCATTTGCGGGACTGATGTCGGAATTTTCAATTCGAAGGATTCCCTGCGTGTACAGATGATGCGTGCAAAGACTGATCCCGTGACAATCGGCCATGAGTTCAGCGGCAACATTGTCGATGCGGGAAAGGAAGCCCGGAAGCATCTCGCGCGACTTGTCGTGGCAAAATCGAAGTCGGACCGTGATTTGAAAAAACTCGTGAAGAGCAAATCATCCGCGGCGCTGGCGTCTGACAAGAACTTCATGAAGTTCATCGAGAAAGAGTTCTTCAGCACTGCCGAAATGCATGTGACCTGTGGAACCTGCTACCAGTGTCAACGGGGCGAGTATCACGTGTGCCGCAATACCATTATCAACGGCGTTCACGATGACGGTGCCTGGGCGGCGTATACGAAGGTGCCGGCGCAGAACATTCGTCTGTTCTTCAGGCGGGAGATCCCCTACGAGATCATCAGCTTCATGGACGCCTTGGGCAATGCAACGCACACGGTGATGGCGGCGCCGATCAAGGGGCAATCCGTTGCCGTTCTCGGCTGCGGCGTCCAGGGATTGATGGCTGTTGCGGTTGCGAAGTGGGCTGGTGCGCGCCGGATCTATGTAACGGATGCCTCCCATGAAGATTTTTCTCACAACAAGCTTGTCGCTCAAAGGTTTGCGCTCGCAAAACAGTACGGAGCTGACCACTGCTTTGACATGACGATCGAAGACGAGAGGCAAGGGTTCAAGGAAACCATCCTTCGAGAGACAGAGAAGACTGGCGTCGACGTTGCCCTCGAGATGTCGGGAAGCTACAGGGCGTACGAAGATGCTGCCAGGGTTCTGCGGATGGGTGGAACGTTTTCCCTGCTCGGAATTCCGTCTGGGACGATGCAGGTGGATTTCGCCAAGAACATCATCTTCAGCGGAATTACGGTCCATGGGATCATCGGACGGAGAGTGTTCCAGACATGGGATCAGATGGAGGAGCTTCTCAAGGCCGGACTTGCGAAGCAGTTCATGAAAACCGGCTTTGTCTCGCATCAGCTTGCGTTGGATCGCTTCGAAGAAGGCTTTGCAGCGATTCGGTCCGGTGATGCCTACAAGGTGTTGTTTAAGCCATAATGAAGGACGAGGATCAGCCTCGATGATCTCCGGTGTAGGCACCGATGTCATCGACATCGAACGGTTCACAGGTTTGCGGGAGAAGCAGGATTTTCTTGAGCAGGTGTTCACTCGGGCAGAAATTCTTCGGGCGCCCAAAGGACCGACTCAGGATGCGTTCTTCGCGAGGCTGTTTGCCACAAAGGAAGCGCTGCTGAAGGCACTGGGGTGCGGGCTCGAGAAGGGATCCCAATGGAAGGATATCCAGATTACGCCTGACGGCGCACCGGAGCTTTCGGGAGTCATCGGGCAGCTTGCCAGAACACAGGCAATCTCAAAAATTCACGTCACTCAAGCACACTCACATCAACGCGCTGTCGCGTTCGTTCTCATTGAAACGACCACCGGGGAGGAGATCGCATGAGCAACATCGGCTCCTATGAATCACGACTCAAGGACTTCGATTGGAAGAAAGCGGGAGACGAACTGGGATATGGTAGGGATGAGCAGTACAACATCGGGTATTTTTGCAGCGACCGGATTTGTGAACTGGGACACGGGAAGAAGGTCGCGCTCACGTGGGAGGGTTTCACCGGCGAGGTGAAGCAATTCACGTATGACGACCTGAGGATCTACAGCAACTCGTTTGCATCCATGTTGGGCGGATTGGGTCTTGGTCCGGGTGATCGCATTTGTGTGTTCATGGACCGAATTCCTGAGCTCTACATCTCCTTCCTCGGCATTCTGAAAATGGGGGCAATCGTCCAGCCCCTCTTCTCTGCGTTTGGGGAAGATGCGTTGGAGATGCGCCTGGAGGATGCAAAGACCAAAGCAATCTTGACGACGCGAAAACATCTCGGGAAGGTGAGAAGAATTCGGGCGGCACTTCCTGATCTCGTCTGGGTCATCGTGGTGGACGCGGGAGACAGGCAACTGGAGAAGGGCGAGGTGGCATTCTCGATGGAGAAAGCGCCGAAGATCGAACGTAGCGAGATAGCGAAGGTTGGTCCGGAAACTCCGTCCGTGCTTCATTACACTTCGGGTACGACCGGTAAGCCCAAAGGTGCTCTGCATGTTCATTCGTCTCTGATTGCGCAAGCGCTGTCGACCAAATGGGTTCTTGACCTCCAGCCAGATGATGTGTACTGGTGCACCGCAGATCCGGGTTGGGTGACCGGCACGTCGTACGGAATTATTGGCCCGTGGGCGAATGGCGTCACGCAAGTCGTGCTTGACGCGGGATTCAGCGCACAAAAGTGGTACGCGTTCATCGAGAAACATCGGGTCACGGTGTGGTACTCTGCTCCGACGGCAATCCGCCTCCTCATGAAGGAAGGTCTCGATCCCGTCGCGAAACACAACCTCGCATCACTTCGGCATCTCGCAAGCGTTGGTGAGCCACTCAATGCAGAGGCCGTCATCTGGTCCGAGAAAGCGTTTGGACGTCCCTTCTACGACACCTATTGGCAGACCGAAACAGGTGCGATTGTAATTTCCAACTATCCTGGCATGAAGATCAAACCGGGATCGATGGGGAAGCCGTTCCCAGGGATCGAGGCGACCGTTGTCGATTTGAAGAGCTATGAACCTGTGAAGACGACTGGCACAGTCGGGCTCATCGCGCTGAAGCCGGGGTGGCCATCGATGTTCCGGATGTACTGGAACAACAAGGAAACGTACGACAAGAAGTTCCGGAACGGTTGGTACATCTGCGGTGACCGCTCGAGTATCGACGCCGAAGGCTACTATTGGTTCGTGGGCCGCGATGATGACGTCATCAATACCGCCGGACATCTCGTTGGTCCGTTTGAGATCGAATCGGCGTTGTTGGAGCACCCGTCGGTGGCTGAATCGGCAGCCGTCGGGAAGCCGGATCCCATCAATATGGAGGTGGTAAAAGCGTTTATCGCGCTCAAGCCCGGATTTTCGAAGAGCGAAGACCTCACCATGGATATCATGAACTATATCCGCAAACGGCTTTCGCCGCTCGCGATGCCGCAGGAAATCGAATTCGTTGATGCCCTTCCCAAGACTCGAAGCGGGAAGATCATGAGACGGCTCCTGCGGGCGAGGGAATGGGGAGAAGAGATAGGGGACATTTCCACACTCGAAAATGACTGAATACTACAATCAGACGCTGACCCGGAGGACATATGAGCGAAGACATTAAGAAACTGATCATTGACTACGTCAAGAAGGAGTATCTCGACGAAGACTCCGATCAGGTCGTGACGGAAGAGACAAAGCTGATATCAAGTGGCATCGTTGATTCATTCTCTATGGTGTCCTTGAAGATGTTTCTCGAAAAGAAATTTCAGATCAAGATTCCTGATGAGAAAGCAACTCCCGAAGCATTTGACTCTGTAAATAGCATCATCACTCTGTTGAAAGAATTTACGCCTCTATGAGGGAGGTACCATGGCCTACGCGGAAAAAGCCCAACGTCATTACAGTAGTGAACTCACAAATATCAGGGGAGCGGGTCTGTTCAAGGAGGAACGTTTTATCAAGACCCCGCAGAAGGCGAACATCAGAGTTGAGTATCCCGCTGGTGCCCCGAACCAGGACGTCCTGAATTTCTGCGCCAATAACTACCTCGGTCTTTCAAGTCATCCGGATGTGGTTGCTGCTGCGCACAAAGGACTCGATACTCACGGGTATGGGATGTCATCCGTGCGATTCATCTGCGGCACACAGGACATCCATCGGGAGCTCGAAAAGAAGCTCTCGGAGTTTCTGGAAACGGAGGACACTGTTCTTTTTCCCTCCTGTATGGAAGCGAATGCCGGACTCTTTGAGGTGACGCTCGACAAAGACGACGCAATGATCGCGGACCGGCTCGTGCATGCTTCGATCGTTGATGGGATGAGGCTCTGCAAGGCCCAGCTCTACAACTACAAGCATCTGAACATGGAGCACCTGGAAGAGAAGTTGCAGGAAACGCAGAGTTGCAGATTTCGTATGATCATTACGGACGGAGTGTTCTCGATGGACGGAGATATCGCCCCGCTCGAGAAGATATGTGATCTGGCAGAAAAATATGATGCCTTGGTGATGGTGGATGACTCGCATTCGACTGGTTTTCTTGGCAAACGCGGCAAAGGAACTCACGAGCACTGCGGCGTGTTGGGTCGTATCGACGCCATCACTACGACACTTGGAAAAGCGCTCGGTGGTGCTGCAGGCGGCTGCGTGAGCGGTCGGAAAGAGATCGTGGAGCTGTGCCGGCAGCGCGCTCGCCCGTATCTCTTCTCAAACACGGTGCCACCGGTTGTGATTGCCGCGTCGATACGAGTCATCGATCTCATCTCATCGTCAACGGACCGACGGAACAAGCTCGAGGAGAACACGAAGTACTTCAGAGAAAAAATGACACAAGCCGGACTCGATATCCGGCCGGGAGTTCATCCTATTGTTCCGGTCATGCTCTATAACGCAAAGCTTGCCCAGGACGTTGCCAAGGATCTCTACCAGGAGGGCATTTACGCCGTTGGATTCTTTTTCCCCGTCGTGCCTCAGGGCCAGGCCCGCATCAGGATTCAGATCTCTGCCGACCACGAGAGGGAGCATCTCGACAAGGCGATTGCGGCATTTGCCAAAGTAGGTGCCAAGTACAATATCCTGGGTAAGAAAAAGGATGAGGTTATTGCGATGTATGGGATGTAGGCATCTTCGTCGGTTTTGAGGATAACAGGTAGAAACACAGACTCGAAGAAAGGAAGAAGGTACAACAGTACATGGCAGTACACGAGCGAGTGCGAGAGTATTATGAGAAGGAGCTGATTGAGCTCAGATATGCCGATCTGTTCAAAGAAGAACGTGTCATTCACTCCCCTCAGGGCGCAGACATAACGGTCGAATATCCCCAGAATTCCAACCTCAGTGAAGTTATCAATTTCTGCGCCAACAACTACCTTGGGCTATCATTTCACCCGGAAGTCCTTGCCGCGGCCAAGGCAGCTCTTGACGAACGCGGCTTCGGGATGTCGTCTGTAAGGTTCATCTGTGGCACGCAGGACCGGCACAAGGAACTTGAACGAAAGATATCAGAGTTTCTTGGTCTCGAAGATGCCATCCTGTATTCCTCATGTTTCGACGCTAATGGCGGTGTGTTTGAGGCGCTTCTCAATGAAGAGGATGCGCTGATATCTGACGAGCTGAACCACGCCTCGATCATCGACGGCATCCGGTTGTGCAAGGCCGAGCGTCACAGGTACAAACACGGCGACATGAGGGATCTCGAGCACCATTTGAAAGAGACGCAGAACAAGCGGTTCAGGATGATCGTCACCGACGGCGTATTCTCGATGGACGGAGATGTCGCAAAGCTGGAGGATATCTGCAACCTCGCCGAGGAGTACGACGCCATTCTATTGGTTGATGACTCGCATGCGACGGGCTTCGTCGGGAAAACCGGCCGAGGAACGCACGAGCATCATGATGTGATGGGACGAGTCGACATCATTACAACAACGTTCGGAAAAGCACTCGGAGGTGCGGCAGGGGGATGTGTCGTCGGCGAGAAAGTATTTATCGATGTCCTGAGACAGCGGTCACGTCCGTATCTCTTCTCCAACACACTGAGTCCTGTCGTGGTTGGAGCAACGATTAAGGCGATTGACCTCCTCCGTGAGTCGACTGCATTGCGCGACAAGCTTGATCAGAACGCCCGATACTTCCGCCAGCGCATTCGGGACGTGGGATTTGAGATCAAAGATGGCTTTCACCCGATTGTTCCGATCATGCTGCACGATGCGGGACTTGTCCAGGCGATGGCCCGTGACCTCTATGCTGAGGGAATCTACGTTGTCGGGTTCTTCTATCCCGTCGTGCCAAGAGGCACCGCCAGAATCCGCGTGCAGATCTCTGCCGCCCATGAACGCCATCACATCGACAAGGCAGTCGACGCATTTGTCAAGGTAGGGAAGAAACTGGGAGTGCTGAAATAGGTTCGCTGTCAGCGCTGATAAGCACGTGGTGACCACAATGTCGGAGCCGTACCAACGTGAAAAATCGCCTGGTGTTTGTTGACCTGCTGCGCGGCTGGGCGACGATCGTCATGATCGAGGTCCATGTATTCAACGCCTTTCTCGTGGAGGGAATGAAGGGGGAGAGGTGGTTCAATGCGCTCGACTATGTGAACGGCCTCGTCGCTCCGAGTTTCCTGTTTGTCGCCGGATTCGTGTTCGTCGTAGCTAGCGACCGGAAGCTTGAGGAGTTCCGTTCATTTGGAAAGGCATTCTGGCGACAGTTGTCGAGGATCATGCTTGTGTGGCTGATCGGGTACGGTCTTCACCTTCCGTTCTTTTCTCTCACCAGAACACTGTACGATTCAACCCCCGAGCAGCTTCTCCAATTCTACCAATCCGATATTCTGCACTGCATCGCGATCGGGATGCTGATCGTGTTCATTGGCCGGATCGTGATCCATCGCGATGTGACGTACCAGTGCTTTCTTATTTCGGTTGGTAGCTTGCTGGTTCTCATCGCACCTTTCATTTGGGAGATCGATTTCTCGCTATGGCTGCCAGGTGCCGTGGCTTCCTACCTGAACGGCAAGCAGCTCTCGATGTTCCCGCTCTTTCCGTGGCTTGGGTTCATGATGTTCGGCGCGGTGACGGCTTTTGCCCACAAAAATGCGCGGTTGACAGGCAGGGAAGCCAGATTCTTCCAGCGCCTGCTTCAGTTCGGGCTCGCCATGGTCATTGTGGGAATCGTGCTTGTCGAGATCCCCATCCAGATTCCAATGGTATCAACAGCGGTTCGGGCAAATCCGCTCTTCTTCGCGACAAGGTTGGGGATCATTCTGCTTCTCCTTACCACATGCTGGTATTATGCTGAGAAGAGGAAGACGGAGCAATCGTTCGTCCTTGACGTGAGCAGAGAATCACTTCTGGTGTACACGGCTCACCTGCTGCTGATCTATGGACGTTTTTGGAATGACAAGAGCCTGGCCAGTGTGTATGGGGGCTCGTGGTCGATACCTGAGTGCATTCTCGCGACAGTCGGCCTCACGTTGTTGATGATACTTGCAGCAAAGGTCTGGGGTTGGACGAAGAAAAGGCCCTTCCCCTGGGCTCGGTACATTTCGTATGCGACCGGGCTTACGGTTTTGACAATTTTCTTATTAAGGAAGTACTGAAGAATGGAAACTCCACTCCTCTTGCTGTTTGGCGTCGTCATCGTGCTGCTTGTAGCCATTCTTGTGCGCATGAGATCCTCGAAGCCAGAGGACTCGACTCAGGCGACCCTATTCGTGCAAACTCAGATAGACAAGTTGCGTGATGAGGTGAGTTCAAGCCTCAGGAGCACATCGGACTCGCTGGGCACGTCGTTGAAGACGACTCAGGACGCCCTTTATCAAAGCATGACGATTGTCTCAAAGACCGTCAATGAGCAACTTAAGGTGGTCAACGACCAGCTGAGCAATGTCACCCAGCAACTCCAGAGCAATACTGGTCAAATGGGCTCGAGGCTGGATACTGCGGCAAAAGTAATCCAGGATGTGCAGAACAAGCTCGGCGAACTTGGAAAAGCGACGCAGGAGATCAAGGAGTTGGGGCAGAGCGTTTCGAAACTTGAAGAAATGCTCAAGGCGCCCAAGCTGCGTGGTGGTCTTGGTGAGCTGTTGTTGGAGGATCTACTCAAGCAAGTGCTTCCCCAGGGGTCGTATGAGGTCCAGTACCGGTTCAAGGGCGGGCAGGCGGTTGATGCTGTCATCAGGTTGTCGGGTGGTATGGTCCCGGTCGACTCGAAGTTTCCGCTCGAGAATTTCCAGAAGATGCTTGACGCAAAGAGCGAGCAGGAGAAGCGCACGGCGATACGGACGTTCCGCTCGGATGTCAAGAAGCATATTGACGCAATTGCTGAAAAATACATCCGGCCCGACGAAGGCACATTTGATTTTGCCCTGATGTACGTGCCGGCCGAGAACATCTACTATGAAACGATCATCAAGGACGAGTCGGTGCCGGAAGACGAAGGACTGTACGGCTACGCCATGGAGAAGAAGGTGGTTCCTGTGTCGCCCAACAGCTTCTATGCGCACCTTCGGGTAATTGTCCTGGGATTCAAAGGCCTCAAGATTGAGCGAAGCGCGAAGGAGATTCTCCAGGGACTTGAGCGTCTCGGTACCGAGTTGGGCAAATTCTCGGATACGTTCGGTACGCTTGGTCAGCAATTATCGAATGCAAGGAATAACTTTGAGAAAGCCGACAAACAACTAGTGAATCTGATGGAACGATTCAGAACGATCCAATCGCTTCCAGAGGCCGATGGTCAGAAACAACTTGATGCGCTTGGAGGCGGGCAGTAGAAAAGGAGCGAAATGCGAAGTGGCAAAAAAAAGTCCCCTTACGGGGACTTTCTTGTTTGTATGGCGGTGAATCGGAACTCAGACGCGAACAATATTGTAGGCGCGTTTCCCTTTTTGCTCAACCTTGAGCTCGAACCGGACGTTGTCGCCCTGGGAAAGCACGTCACGAAAGCCCGTATTCTTCACGTTGCTCTTGTGAAAAAAGATCTCGTCGCCTCCATCGGTAACGATGAATCCAAAACCCTTCGCCACATTGAAAAACTTCACGGTCCCGTTTATCATGACTTTTCATCTTCCCGATATCAAATGAACACAAAAAAAAACCCCAGTCGAGGATCACTCACTGGGGTATTCGCTGAGGTGTGAACTTAGACTTTCTCAACGTTCGCAGCTTGGAGACCCTTCGGACCCTGTTGCACGTCGAACTGAACCTGATCGCCTTCGTTCAAGGTACGGTATCCTTCACCACGAATCGCCTTAAAGTGGACGAACACATCTTCGCCATTCTGACGTGTGATGAAACCATAACCCTTGGCTCCGTTGAACCATTTCACTGTTCCTTTTTCCATGGAACAATTCCTTTCGATGAAGATTTTTGGAGATGTACACGAAGACACTAGCCGAGACGTTCGTGTGTGCTATCGATGTGTTGCGATGCCCGGCCTCGTGATGCTTGGAGGGTCACGAAAAAGGGGGACAAAGACAATGCATCTACAGCGACGACGCACTAGCGAGGCTACGTCGCCCGGACGAGAACCCGAAGGCTTTCTTCCGGACTTGCGGTGTACGATTATTTACGGGGATTAATGTACGTCGATTTGTTCATATTCACAAGCAAAAAATGAAGAGGGGGGTCGATGCGGTCCGGTTCGAGGTCTGTGGAAACAGGGAGATTTATTATGTATGTTTACGGCGTTGAGTAGAAAGTGCCGTTGTTACGAAGGTTTCAGCGGTATCTTCCGGGATGCGGGCCGTGAAATTGATGCTCATGGCACTCCCAAATTCGCGCAGGTCTCACTGCTCCATATCGTCCTCACTTCTCACAACTTCCAGGAAACTCATGAAACCACGACGATGGATTGTCTGCGTTGTGGCGCTGGGCGTTCTCCTGACGTTTTCAGCCCTGGCGCAAAACCGTGTGTTTGATGTGCGGGCATTCGGCGCTTCCGGACTCAAAAAAGAGAATGCCCAAAAGTTTATCCAGCGTGCAATCGATTCCTGTGCAGCGTCTGGCGGCGGGATGGTTTACGTGCCGCCGGGCGAATATTCAACTGGCACGCTTCACCTCCGGAGTCATGTGCGGCTCTACCTCGAAGCAGGGTCAATTCTCTACTCCATCAAGGAAAAATCGGCGTTCGACAAGGAGGCGCTTCTGTACGGAGAAGACCTCCAGAACATCTCACTCGAGGGGCGTGGAACGATCGACGGCCAGGGAGCCTACGAGTGGAGGCTGAACGATATTCAGGATGACTTCATAAGGCCGAACCAGGAGCAGATGGAAGCTTTGGGCAAACCTCTGCTTCGGTCTTTCCCAAAAAAGGACCAGTTTGGTAAGCTCATCCTGCTCCTTCGCTGCAAGGACGTACTCATCAGCGGCGTTTCTCTGGTTCGCTCCCCATCCTGGACGCTTCATCCGTACGGATGTGAGCGGCTCGTGATCGACGGTGTGTACATTCAGTCAAGCCTGGCAGAGGGAGTCTGGGCTGACGGCATCGACCCGGATGGGTGCAAGGACGTACGCATTTCAAACTGCACGATCGAAACAGGCGATGATGCCATTGTGTTCTACTCAATGAATTGGTACGGACCGGCCCTTCCGTGTGAGAACATAACGATTACGAATTGTCGCCTCTCGTCCGCATCGAGCGCGATCAAGTTTTGCGATGGGAACATGAACGCTGTGCGGAATGTTACGATTTCGAATTGTGTCATCACGAATTCGAACAGAGGGCTTGCGTTCATGGTCTTTGACGGGGGCGTTGTCAGCGACGTCGTCATCTCGGGGCTTACGATCGAATGCCGGCGGCATGACTGGTTCTGGTGGGGTGACGGCGATCCGTTTCATTTCAACATCAAACGCCGCAGCGAAGTCCACAAACACGTGAAATTCGAGAACGAGCCTCCAGCCGGCATCATTCGAAATGTTCTGATTCAGAATGTCATAGCGCATGGCAAGGGCTCGAGCATGATGAATGGCCATCCCATGAGCTGGCTCGATGGGATCACATTTGACAATGTCAAGCTGTACATCTCTTCCGATGGGGCGGCTCCGTATGACAAAGCGATCCACGCAATGGATTTCAAGCAGGCGAAAAACCTGAAACTGCGAAACGTTGAGGTGGTGTGGGAATCCCCCCACTCGAAACGATGGCAGAGTGCCCTCTCCGTCGAAGACGCGAAGGGCTTGGAAATCGAAAACTTCTCCGGCGCTCCGGCCTTCGGCGGATCAGAACATCCGGCGATCGTGTTGAACAGGGTCCAGGATGGGACAATCCAAAACTGCACCGCTCAAGAAGGGACAAGGACATTCCTCGGCGTGAAGGGGCGAGAAACCTCGAACATCTTGCTCAGGGCAAATGATTTGCGTAGAGCGCTACACGCCGTGGGTCGCACAAATGAGGTGCCGAGAAACGCGATTGTGCAGGTTGAACTTCTCCCGAGGGGGCGTTAATCTCAAGGTAATCATTCACAGATGGTTTGAGGCCAGTGAAAGCTGCAACTATCCAACGGTTTGGTCCGCCTGAAGTACTGACGATCAAGGAAGTGCCGGAACCAGTTCCTGGTGATTCGGAGGTTCTTGTTCATACGAAGGCGATTGGACTGAATTTTGCAGATGTGTTTGCCCGACTTGGGTACTACCCTGCGATTCCAAGGCCGCCGTTTGTGCCTGGAATAGAGGTCGCAGGCGTTGTCGAGGAGAAAGGGAAAGCGGTTCGGCATCTAAATGTTGGGGACAGAGTACTGGCTTTCACCCGGCAAAAAGGATACGCGGAATATGTCGCAGTTCCTTCTGGTCAGGCGGTGCGAATTCCGAAAAAGATGGGATTTCAGGAGGCTGCAGCTTTTGGGGTCACGGCTCTCACAGCGTATCATGGTTTGGTGACGCTGGGGGGCATGAAGAAAGGAAGTCATGTTCTTCTGCACGCGGCGGCTGGTGGTGTGGGGACGATGTCACTGCAACTCTGCAAACATGTCGGTGCAGCTGTCCACGCAACTGTCGGCTCGGATCAGAAAGTTGCTCTGGTGAGAAGCCTTGGGGCGGCGACGATCACGAACTATACAATCGACGATTTCGTTGAGCCTGTCCGTCGGGCCACCGAAGGGAGAGGCGTCGATATCGTCTTTGATTCCGTTGGCGGGAGGATCATTCGGAAGGGATGGAAGCTCCTTGCGCCCATGGGGAGATACGTTCTGTACGGTTTTGCCGCTGTGACCGGTGAAAAGGGAGTTGCGAAAATCCGGGCTGCCCGGGAATCTCTCGCAGTCCCGCTGATCTATCCGCCCTCTCTTGTTTCGAAAAATGTAGGTTTGTTGGGATTCAATCTGTATTTTCTCATGGAGGAAACTCTGTACCTGAAAGAAACGATGAAATCGCTTCTCAAGCTCTATGAACAAGGTGTTGTACGTCCTATCATTGGGCACATTTATCCGTTTCATGACATTGCGGAGGCGCACCGCTTTCTGCAGTCCCGCAAGAGTGTCGGAAAAGTCGTCGTGACGACGGAATCATAGGATTTGAGTTTGTTTTCCATGCAGATTGACATCTGGTATGGAGCCACAGAGAACAAAAAGGAAGTTGATCGAGCCCGATTTTCTGCTCGTCGCGTACGCAAGCGGATACTTCCCGATGGCGGAATCCGCGGATGGTGAGATCAACTGGTACTCGCCCGATCCCAGGGCCGTCATTGACCTCAAGGCGTTCCACATCCCGAGAAGCCTCCAACTGACGCTGCGCAAGGAGTTGTTTCGGATGGAGGTTGACCGTGACTTCGAGTCGGTCATTCGCGAGTGTGCGAGACGGGAGGAGACTTGGATTTCGGAAGAGATAGTACAGGCCTATATGGAACTCCACAAGCTTGGCTACGCACACAGCGTCGAGTGTTGGCAGAAGGATGAACTGGTCGGAGGGCTTTACGGTGTTGCGCTGGGTGCGGCTTTTTTCGGGGAATCTATGTTCAGTCGAAAACGAGATGCGTCGAAAGTCGCGTTGGTGCATCTGGTTCGCCGCCTGAACGATCGGGGATATCTGCTGTTGGACACCCAATTCAACACGCCGCACCTGCAGCGTTTTGGTGCCTTGGAGATTTCGCGCGACGAATACCTGAAGCAATTGAAAACCGCTTTACGGAAATACTGCCAATTCGTGTAATACGTCCACTCAAACAAGGAAACACATCATGCCGACATCATTCAATGTCCCTGTTATTACCGAGACGAAGTTCGCCGGCCTCAAGCTGATCAATCGCGGGAAGGTGAGAGACATCTATGACTTTGGCGAGGCGCTGATCATTGTCGCCACCGATCGCCTTTCAGCATATGATGTGGTCATGAAGGAAGGCATTCCGTTCAAAGGAAAAGTGTTGACGCAGATTTCCGACTACTGGTTCGAGCAGATGAGCGATATCGTACCGAATCACCTTCTCTCGACGATTGTGTATGATTTTCCGTCGGCCTGCAAACCGTTTTGGCATGACCTTGAAGAGCGGTCCATGTATGTTAAGAAGACCAAGCCACTGCCTATCGAGTGCGTGGTTCGCGGTTACATCTCCGGATCAGGCTGGAAGGAATACAAAGAGACGAAGAGTGTCTGCGGAATCCGCCTTCCCGATGGACTCGTGGAATCCGACAAACTCCCGGAGCCGATTTTTACTCCTGCAACAAAAGAGGACGTTGGGAAGCACGACGAGAACATTGATTTTGCCCGAGCTGCTGGCATGATTGGGAAGGAACTTGCCGAACGTGTGAGGGACGTGAGTATTGCGATCTACAAGCGGGCCGCTGCAACAGCGGAGAAGAAGGGGATCATTATCGCCGACACAAAAATGGAGTTCGGTATCGGTGACAAGGGGGAGCTGATTCTGATCGACGAATTGCTCACTCCGGACTCATCAAGATTCTGGCCCATGGACAAATACAAACCCGGGAAGGGCCAGGAGAGCTTCGACAAGCAGTATGTCAGAGACTATCTCGATTCGGTGAACTTCAACCGAAAGCCGCCTCCGCCGGCACTTCCTGAAGATGTCATTTTCAAGACGTCCGCTCTGTACCTCGAGGCGTTGAAGCGATTGAGCGGAAAGGCGCTCGTCTAAATTCCCTTGAAGGGATGGAACCAGGTTTCCATATCCTCGAACACCCGGCGGACGTTGGAATCGAAGCCACGGGGGTAGACCTGCAGGATGCGTTTCGGCAAGCGGCGCTTGGCATGGTTTCTGTCATCGTCGACCCGTTGACAATCAGTCCATCCGTCACGAAGGAGATCATCATTGACGGGATTGACGCCGAGAACCTCCTCGTCCGGTGGCTTTCGGAGATCTTGTTCCTCTACGACGGTGAGGATTTTCTCGTTGGGGAGATACGGTTCGATGAGTTTGCGCCGACTCTCCTGAAGGCGCTTGTAAAGGGGGAACCTGTCTCACAAGTCAAGCACCTTCTTCGCACGGATGTCAAAGCAGTAACGTATCATCAGGTGCATGTGAGCCAAAACGCTGAAGGAGCAACTGTGAGGGTGTTCCTCGACATCTAAAGGTGAGAACCGGACATCGGAAATGAGCGCGCTTCAAAAACTGGACGAGTACCGTTATCTGGTACCCAAGGGATTCAGAGATGGGATGCGGATTGAAGGGCTCATCTTCGCGAGCGCAGATTTGATCCATGCGATCGAGAATGACCAGACGCTGATGCAGGTTGCCAATGTCGCGACACTGCCCGGCCTGGTCGGACGTTCATTGGCCATGCCGGATGCCCACCAGGGCTACGGATTCGCTATTGGGGGCGTCGCGGCAGCTGACGTGAGGAATGGCGTTGTGTCTGCCGGTGGCGTCGGATTTGACATCAATTGCGGTGTCCGCCTCCTTCGATCGGATTTTAGACGCTCGGATGTGTCCCCGAAGCTTGATGTACTGCTCAATCAGATGTTCAGGGACATTCCATGCGGTACTGGGAAGAAGGGCCTTATCGCCGGACTGAGCTACGAGGAGCTCGACCGCGTTCTTGAACAAGGAGCACGATGGGCGGTGGAAAAGGGCTATGGGAGAGAAGAAGATCTCGACCATATCGAAGAAGGCGGATGTTTGCGTCACGCTGATTCCAATTCGGTGAGCCGCCGGGCCAAGGAGCGAGGTCGGGATCAACTGGGCACACTCGGATCGGGTAATCACTTTGCCGAAGTGCAATATGTGACAGATGTATTTGATCAGGAGGCAGCCGGTGGATTTAGACTATTCAAAGACCAGATCGTCATCCTGATCCATACCGGCTCGAGGGGGTTGGGTCATCAGGTGTGCACAGACTACCTGGAAACAATGCAGCACGCGATGAAGAAATACAATATCGCCATTGTTGACAGACAGCTGGCATGTGTTCCGATTCAGTCGCCTGAGGGTCAGAACTATCTGAACGCAATGGCGGCTGCTGCAAATTTCGCGTTCGCGAATCGGCAGATGATCACGCATTGGATCCGGGAAGCCTGTGAGCGGGTCCTCGGTCGCGGCAATCTCGATGTCGTATATGATGTCTGCCACAATATTGCCAAGGAGGAAACGCACAGGATCGGCGGTGCGGAACGAAGAGTGCTTGTCCACCGCAAAGGTGCGACACGGGCGTTTCCCAAGAACAGGCCGGAGGTTCCGTCAGATTATCGTGCCATCGGCCAGCCTGTGCTGATCCCCGGGAGTATGGGGACATGTTCATACGTCCTGGTTGGAACAGAACGTGCCATGGAAGAGACATTCGGTTCATCGTGTCACGGAGCAGGTCGGGCGAAGAGCCGACATGCCGCAAAGAAAGACATGAGTGCGGATGACCTGGTGGAGGAGCTTCGTGAACGGGGCATTCATGTGCGTGGTGCGTCCAAGAGTGGATTGACGGAAGAAAATCCGAGAGCGTATAAGGACGTAAGCGCAGTCGTTGAAGTTGTTCACAACGCCGGCTTGGCGCGGAAGGTGGCAAAGCTCGTTCCGATCGGCGTGATCAAAGGCTGACGAAACCGGAATCGAGGCAAGGAACTATCTGGTTATGGCGGCCGTTATTTCAATGGTGATGCTTCTGTTAACAATGTGAATTACATGGAGATGAGATGCACCAATTGACTGAGGAAAATGTACTGCAGGCTCTTCGGGCTGTCAAAGATCCTGACTTGCACAAAGATATTGTCGCTCTCAGGTTTGTGAAGAATCTGACGATCAAGGGCAATGATGTGAGTTTCACGCTTGAGCTGACGACCCCGGCTTGTCCCGTCCGCGACCAATTCAAGGTTGAATGTGAGCGGGCAATCAGGAATTCCATCGCTGGCGTCGGAAAGGTCGACATCCAGATGACGGCAAGCGTCTCGGCTCATGTTCATCAACAGAAGGATCTGATCCTCCCTGGAGTGAAGAACACGATTGCCGTTGCTAGCGGCAAAGGCGGAGTAGGAAAATCAACGGTCGCGGTCAACCTTGCCGTCTCACTTGCTCTTGATGGAGCAAAGGTCGGACTTGTTGACGCAGACGTTTATGGTCCCAGTATTCCACTGATGTTTGGAGTCAACGACCGGCCAAAAATCTCAGAAAACCGTCTCATCCCACTCGAGCGATACGGGGTAAAGATCATGTCAATCGGTTTCCTCGTCGATCCGATGCAGGCAGTCATCTGGAGAGGACCGATGGCAAGCGGAGCCGTGAAACAGTTCATGGGGGATGTGAACTGGGGAGAGCTCGATTACCTGATCTTCGACTTGCCGCCAGGGACCGGGGACATTCAATTGACGCTCGTGCAGACGATCCCGCTCACCGGCGCTGTCATTGTGACAACGCCGCAAGACGTCGCGCTCGCAGATGCTCGGAAGGGCCTGGTGATGTTCAACAAGGTCAACGTCCCCGTTCTTGGGATCGTCGAGAACATGAGCTACTTCATTTGCAGCCATTGCGGTCAGCGGGAGAACATCTTCGATACCGGCGGAGGGAATAGAACCGCGAACGAGTTGTATGTACCATTCCTCGGGGAGATACCCATTGATACGAAGATCCGGATTGGAGGAGATAAAGGATCTCCAATCGTAGTCATGGACCAGACATCGACCCAGGCGATTACGATCAGGAACATTGCCAGAAACCTGGCTGCACAAGTCAGCATCCTGCATGTGGCCGCACCGCCGATGCAGAAAGTAGAAATTCTTCTCGGAGGGTCGAACTAGTCACGACAATGCTTACCACGGCGACAGTCGAAAAGAGCCTGGCTCAGGTACGACCCTATCTTCAGCTGGATGGCGGGGATGTCGAGCTGGTGCGAATCACGGACGATGGCATCGTGGAAGTGCGGTTGATGGGTTCGTGCGTTGCCTGCCCGATGTCGAAGATGACACTCCGTGCAGGAATAGAACGGGCCTTAATGCTCGCTCACGCAGAGGTGAAAAGGGTAGAGCAGGTTCGTTAGAGATCGGGGATGTGAAAAAAGGGCGCCTGTGCGGATCGTGCGGGCGCCCTTTCTATTTGATTTCGATGTCGAAGAGTCGACCGTCTTTGAGCTGTACGACGCGGGCCGGGTACTTGCGGACAAGATCATAGTTGTGCGTTGCCATCAGGATGCCCGTGCCGCGCATGTTGATCTTGCGCAGGAGCTCCATGATCTCCGAAGAGGACGCCGGATCGAGATTCCCGGTGGGTTCATCGGCAAGGAGAAGGGAAGGGGCATTCACGAGCGCCCGGGCAATCACAACGCGTTGCAGTTCGCCACCAGACAGTTCATGAGGCATCTGATTCCTTTTGTGGCTCAGTCCGACGTCTGCCAGTGCATGAAGTACGCGCTTCTTGATCTCACTGCGGCTTGTATTTGTGACATACAGGGCGAACGCAACGTTCTCATGAACATCCCGATCGTCCAGGAGCTTGAAATCCTGAAATACCACTCCGAGTTTACGGCGTAGCTGAGGGATCTCGCCCGGCTTCGTGCTGTCTGCATCGAAGTTGAGAACGCGGACCGTACCGCTGTCAGGTTTCAAATCCATGTAGAGGAGCCGCAGCAATGAGCTTTTGCCGGCGCCAGTAGCGCCGACAAGATACACGAACTCTCCATCCCGAACGGAGAGGCTGAGTTTGTCCAGCACGATCTGTCCGTCAAACGCGACGACGACATTTTGGAGTTCTATCATGGTTTTCTCGCGAACGAGACGGCGTACTTGACCGCCTCGAGCATGCTTGAGATGTCTGCCTTCCCTTTCCCCGCAATATCAAATGCCGTCCCGTGACCAGGCGATGTCCTGATGATGTTCAGACCAGCTGAGAAATTGACGGTTGTACCGAATGAACTCATCTTCACAGGAATGAGTCCCTGATCATGGTACATAGCCAGAACCGCCCCGTAGGACTTGTAAGCTCCTGTGCCGAAGAATGCGTCAGCGGAAAAAGGGCCTGCGATGGAAACGCCCGACTTTCTTAGTTCTTCAATGGCAGGAATAATGGTCTCGACCTCCTCTGAACCGAGGAGACCGTGTTCGCCGGCATGCGGATTGAGTCCGAGCACAGCGATCGAAGGTGATGAGACACGAAAGTCCTTTTTAAGCGAGGCATTGATGAGAGTTGCCTTCTCGACGATCTTTTCCTTCGTCAATCCGCCCGGCACGGAACGGAGGGATGTGTGAATGGTCACAAGACCGATGCGCATCTCACGTGAGACGAGCATCATGACGACTTTGCTGGACCGGCTGAGGAGAGCGATCATTTCCGTCTGGCCCGGGAAGTTGTATCCTGCCAACTGCATCGCTTCCTTTGAGACGGGGGCAGTGACCATCGCCGAGACCTTTCCCGACGTACACAGCTCCACGGCTTTCTCGATTGCGATGCCGGCAGATTTACCGGCAGACTTGCCGACCTCTCCGAACCGGACATCGGCCCAGAGACCGTCACCGACGTCGAGGACAGACACGGATGTGCCCTCGCGCCATGGAAAGACTGCTTTCTGAAGGGTGACGCGAATCTTTAACTTCTGCCGGATGTGTTCGAGGACGTTCAGCGGCCCGACAAGAAGCGGGATGCACTGTTTGCGTGTTGCTGCGTGCGCAGCTGCCTTGAGCGCAATCTCCGGCCCTACACCATTGAAGTCACCTATCGTGATGGCAAGTGCGGGTTTCACAGGTTCTCGACCTGAGTGAGTATGTAGTTTCCATTCTTCGCAGTGTCGATGAAGACAAAGCGTTTGCCAAGCCGATCGTAACTCCAGATCTCCATCGGCGACGAGTTTGGCTGGAGTAGCCGTTCCGACCTCTGCGGTTGTCCGTACAAGATGTAGATGCGTCCTCGATCGGTCTTATATCCGTCGTTTTCGCGAATGGTTGAGTATTTCCTCGTGGCCTCGTCAACGCGATAGTAGTATTCGGCCATCTGGACGTTGTAGGCCGTGAGCGTGTCGGGAGATTTGGCCCGCCAGAATGAGATGAACGCTTCTGATCGTTGTCCGATCGGTCCCGAGGTCATCTTTTCGATCTCCTCTTCCGGGGCGATGTGCCGTAATGCGTCGATGGCAAGATCTGCATCGGCGAGGGAGAGGGGTCGCGACGGCCATATGACGCTGAACTGATGGGTTTGGTTCTTCTTGAGAGGCCCGGACGTAATCTGGATCTCCAGCGTGATCCGGCCCGGCGTGAGTTGTGCAAGGGGCAGCGGGATGAGGAGCGTTTTCCATTCTGGCGACGCTTGCTCTGCGACGTATGTGATTCCGGTTTCCTGAGGAACGATCCGCACGAGGCCAGACACGGTGCGGAATTCTGAGCCCTTGATGTTGACGGTCTTTTGGCCAAACACCTCAGCGTTGCAGGAGAGAGACCATTCTACTGCAAGATTGTTGTCGGGCGTCGGCTGGTGAAGCTCAATGAGAGCATATCCGGATTCTGCGAATAGGGTGTTGCCACCGCGGTTTGTGGGCACAAAGGTGACTGTACCCTGGGGCGTTGCAGTTTCCTGGACAAACATGATGGAGGACGTCTCAAGCGATGTCGGAGCAATTGCCGGCAGTGTGATCTTCCTCGTACGCTCCATGAACGTACGCCCCGATTCCCGGTCGTCGACGCTGAAAACGACCGTATAGGTGCCTGGAGGTGCTGTGAGTGACACCGCACCCTGCAGACTCGGTGCCCGTTCCGAATCCCGAAGAAGCTGGTTGCGTAGGACCTGCAGCTGACGTATCTCCCGTGCTACGGAGACCCGTTGATCGTTCAGCAGTTCAACGGAAAGTTCTCCTCGGGCTATGTAGGGGCTTTTTGCGTTCGGAGACTCGTTGCGGACAAAAATGAAGTAACTTTCTCCGATGCGGTAGTGGATGTCGACGCGCGGCAGGCCCGAATCCGCCCGAAACTTGCTGAGAGCTTGATAGGTGACGAGGGGGTTTTGGCTCCTTTCCTGCGGTTGCTCGCCATTGAATTGGGCACGCAGTGAAGGTGCGGTGAGGCAAAATACGATCATGAATACGGCAAATCTCATACACTCCTCCTGCTCCTGGAAAACGCGAATGCTTCACTCCTCATCACGATTTCACATCTTGTTGAAACCAAGGTAACAAGAAAAGACTACGAGGGCAATCCGTTTCGAGAGTTCTGGGCTGTCACTTCCATCGGCGGAGGAATTCTGTCAGCAAACGCACCCCCACGCCTGATGCTCCCTTCACGGTGTAGCTTCCAGCTTCTTCCTGCATAGCAGTTCCGGCGATATCAAGATGAACCCAGCGGTATGACCCGATAAACTTCCGGAGAAACATTGCCCCGGTGATAGCACCTGCCCATCGGCCGCCTACGTTTTTCACATCAGCAATGTCACTCTTGATGAGTTTTTCGTACTCATCATACATGGGAAGTTCCCAGACGCGTTCATAGGTCGCGTCTCCCGCTTCGCGTAGTCGGCGCATAAGAGTTGCGTCGTTTCCCATCATGCCTGTAGCATAGTGACCCAACGCCACGACCACGGCTCCTGTGAGTGTCGCCAGGTCGATCACTGCAGCGGGTTTGAACTTCTCTGCATATGAAAGTGCGTCGGCTAGAATCAGTCTGCCTTCTGCATCGGTATTGTCGACTTCGGAAGTCTTGCCATTATGGTGACGAAGGATGTCGCCCGGCCGTATGGAGCTTCCGCTGGGCATGTTCTCGACGGCCGGAATCAACCCAACGATGTGAACTGGGAGCTTGAGGCGAGAGACTGCGTCGAATGTCCCGATAACAGCGGCTGCACCGGACATATCCATTTTCATTTCCGCCATGCCAGCGGACGGCTTGATCGATATGCCGCCTGAGTCGAACGTGACGCCCTTGCCAATGAGGACGACAGGACGTTTTCTGGAATGCCGGTACTCCAAGACGATGAAGCGGGGAGGATGTACGCTTCCCTGGCTCACTCCAAGCACCCCTCCCATACCGAGATTTTTGATATCGTGTTCGTCGAGAATTGTGGCCTGAAATCCTCCGCGGGCAGAAGATGCCTTTGCGGCCTCAGCAAGAGATTCAGGATAGATCTCATTGCCCGGCGCATTCCCGAGATCGCGCGCAAAGGCCGTGGCTTCGCAGATCATTGTGGCTTGCTCTGCGACGCGCGTTCCTTTGCGGAGGACAGATCGGGCAGGGGAGCAGATCGCGATGGACTCAATGTCGCGGGGGGCTTCTTTTTCTTTTGAGATGTATTTGTTGTACCTGTACAGCCCAAGGAGCGCACCTTCGACAATAGCCTTCGCAATCTCATCGAAGGCTCGTGGGATGGGTGGCATCATGAAAGCCAGGCTTGAAACCTTCATGGACCGCGCTTTGCGGGCGGCATTTCCCGCAGCCCTCCGATAACGCTCCGGAGTCAACCGCTTTGTCTCACCGAGGCCCGCCAGAATGTAGCGTCGTACTCTAGATCCATGGCCGGTATACACAACAGTCAGCTCGCCTTCTTTCCCTGTGAATTCGCCGGTTTCGGCAGCGGTCACAGTGGCCCTGATCTTCCTTGCGATTCGCGAGATATCCGAGCGAAGGGCATCCTGGGAAACAAAGCTAATAATGCACTCGGCGGCCGTTTTGTGGATATCTCTTTGCTCAAAGGAGACCTTCATAGCAACTCCATCACAATAGGTAGTCTTTCACGCGTTCAAGGACCTGTGGCATGACTGAGCCTAGGTTCCCGCTCACAATTCGAGTTCCCGCGGCGTTCTTGTGACCGTTGCCTCCGAATTCCTGAGCCAGTTTATTGATCGCAATATCGCCTCGTGAGCGGAAACTGACTTTTAGGCCATCGGCTAGCTCGCTAAACATCAATCCGACCTGCACGCCCGCGATCGTGAGTGTGTGGTTGATGAAATTCTCGGCGTCTTCTTCGGTTGTTCCTGTTCTGCTGAACATTTCACGTGTCAACGTCATGTACGCGACCCGGCCTTCGTGAGCCAGTTGAAGGGTCGTCAGTACATTTCCGAGCAATTGCAGCCGATTGGCCGTTCCCTGTTCGTGAATCTTGTGATACGCCTGGGCGGGGTCAACACCTCGATCCAGGAGTTCGGCAACGATCCGATGGAGAGTGGCGTCTGTTTTCGGGAATCTGAATGAACCCGTATCCGTCATGATTGCCACGTACAGAGGGAGTGCGATTTCAGGCGTGACGCTTTCCGGTTGAAGCGTGGTAAAGAGATCATAGAGTATCTCTCCCGTGGCCGAGGAATCTTCGTCGATGACGTAGAGGTCTGCGAACGGTGCGCGGTCGAGATGATGGTCGATGCAGACCTTCGTGGCAGGGCTGCTGAGAACATACGGCTTCAGGCTCTGCATCCGTTCCGGTTGGTTTGCATCCACGACGACAATTGCGTCAGCACTCAGAATAATGTTTGCGTGGAGAATTGGATCGAATTGGAGAATCAGACCTTGAGGATCGAGAAATGCGCAGTTGGCAGGTGTCGCGCTATGGTTTAGAATACCGACGATCTTGCCCGCCTGCGTCAGATAACGGGCGAGGGCAATTTCGCTCCCGATGGCATCAGGATCGGGATTGACATGCGTCGTGATCACGAATTTCGTGCAACGGTCAACAATTTGTCGAAACTGCTCGAATGCGTTTTGCATGGTACCTGGCGATAATGGTCAGAACAAAAAAGGTGTGACCGGATGCCCGGATCACACCTTCTCGATTTGTTCACACGGACATCACTTGACCACCCACGTATCCCCGGACAGGAAGAGCTTCTTCAGATCTCCAACGCCTCGCTTCTCGCGGGCAAACGCGATCTGACGGTCGATCTCATCTTCGTACACTTGGCGGTCGATTGCGAGGAGGATGCCGACCGGCCGGGGAAGGTTTGGTTTATATGTCATGTCGGCGAGAATGAACGAGAGCGTCGTGTCTTTCTCGTTATGAACCAAGAGGTCATTCACAGAGAATGAGCCATCCTTCAACGAGACGACCTCGGGCGTGAATCCGTTGAGACGGATGCCCTTGTCCTTCTCCTTGCCGAAGACAAGAGGCTTGCCGTGCTCAATGAAGACGACATTGTCGTCCTTCGATTCCTTTTCCGTGAATAGGAAGAAGGCGCCGTCATTGAAAACATTGCAGTTCTGATAGACCTCGACGAATGACGTTCCCTTATGTTCTGCCGCCCGCTTGATGACGCCCTGCATGTGCTTGGGGTCTCTATCGAGCGTCCTCGCAACGAAGGTGGCGCTGGAACCGAGCGCGAGCGCAGCGGGATTGAAGGGGTAATCGATAGAGCCGTACGGCGTCGACTTTGTGATTTTTCCCTTCTCCGAAGTCGGCGAGTACTGACCCTTCGTCAGACCGTAGATCTGATTATTGAAGAGCAGGACGTTGATGTCGAGATTGCGCCGCATGAGGTGGATAAAATGGTTGCCGCCGATGCTCATCCCGTCACCGTCTCCCGTCACGACCCACACGGAGAGGTCAGGACGTGCGATTTTGAGGCCTGATGCAATTACCGTCGCTCGGCCGTGGATGCCATGGAATCCGTATGTATCCATGTAGTACGGAAAACGGCTTGAACAGCCAATCCCTGAGACAAACACCATCTTGTGTTTGGGGATGCCGAGATCAGGCATGACTCTTTGTGTCTGGGCGAGGATCGAATAGTCTCCGCAGCCTGGACACCACCGAACGTCCTGGCCGCTTGAGAAATCCTTCGCTGTGTACTTTGGCACCGAAAAGCCTGAAGCATCCTTGAGAAGATTTTCAACGAGTGAGCTCATCGTTTCCCTTTCAGAATTCCTTCAATCTCGTGTTCCAGCTCAACCGATCGGAAGGGGAGCCCTCGGACCTTGTTGAAGCCCGTTGCCGGGATGAGGTATTTGGATCGCAGCACTTTGATCAATTGGCCGAGGTTGATTTCCGGCACAACAATGCGTCTGAAGCGCGGAAAGATCTCGCCTAGGTTCTTCGGCAGCGGATTGAGATAACGCAAATGAAGATGGGAGACCGAATGCCTCTTCTTGCGCTGTCGCGTGACCGCGGTCTTCAGCGCTCCATACGTGCCGCCCCATCCAACGACGAGGAGATCTCCCTCTGAATCACCTTCGACGTGGGCGGGAGGAATGTCGTTCACGATTCGCTCGATCTTCTCCGCACGAAGCCTGATCATAAGGTCGTGATTCTCCGGGTCGTAGCTCACATTCCCGGTAATGTTCTGTTTTTCGAGGCCGCCGATTCGGTGCTCGAGACCGGGTGTGCCCGGTATCGCCCATGGCCGTGAGAGTGTCGCCTCCTCGCGGGCGTATGGTTGGAAGCCGTCGGGATTTGTTACGAAGGAAGGCGAAATATCGGGCAGCTTCTCAAGCTCCGGTATCAACCACGGTTCCGATCCATTTCCCAGGTACCCGTCCGTCAGCAGCATCACCGGTGTCATGTACTTCAAAGCGATGCGCGAAGCTTCGAATGCCGCGTCGAAACAGTCAGATGGAGTCGATGCAGCGATGACCGGAAGAGGAGCCTCTCCGTTGCGACCGTAGATTGCCTGAAGGAGGTCTGCTTGCTCGGTCTTGGTCGGCAGGCCTGTGCTCGGTCCTCCGCGTTGGACGTTGACAATGACGAGCGGCAACTCCACCATCACCGCCAGACCGATGGCCTCTGTCTTGAGAGCGACCCCAGGTCCGCTCGTGGTTGTTGTCGCCAGTGCCCCGCCGAATGCAGCGCCAATGGCTGAGCTGATGCCGGCGATCTCATCTTCTGCCTGAAACGTCTTCACCCCATGACTTTTGTACAGTGACAGCTCATGCAGGATGTCGCTTGCAGGAGTGATGGGGTAGGAGCCAAGAAACAGCTCAAGGTTTGCCTTTTTTGCAGCGGTCATCAGGCCCCACGCTACGGCCTGGTTTCCGGTGATGTTGCGGTAGCGGCCCGGTGTGAGCTTCGCTGGCGCGACTTCGTACCGAACGGAGAAGATCTCCGTGGTCTCGCTGAAATTCCATCCAGCCTTCAAGACGCGGATGTTCGCTTCCTGAATCTCCGGCTTGTCCTTGAACTTGGACTTGAGCCAGTCGATCGACGTTTCGAGGGGTCTGTTGTACATCCAGTACATCATTCCCAGTGCGAAGAAATTCTTCGACCTGTCGACGACCTTGCTGGAAATGTTCATGTCCTGCAGTGCGAGGGCCGTCAGCTTGCTGATGTCGACCTCGTAGACCTTGAATTTGTCAAGCGAGCCGTCTTTGAGAGGGTTTTGCGCATATCCCGCGAGCTTCAGGTTTTTGTCGTTGAAGCCTTCGGTGTTGACGATGATTGAGCCTCCGTCAACCAGGCTGTGGAGGTTCACTTTGAGCGCGGCGGCGTTCATTGCCACGAGAACATCACAATGGTCGCCCGGTGTATGGATTTCGCTGCTCCCAAACTGAATCTGGAAGCCGCTGACGCCGAACAGCGTTCCCGCCGGTGCACGGATCTCCGCCGGGTAGTCGGGGAGGGTGCTCAGGTCGTTTCCCAGAATCGCCGTCGTGTTGGTGAACTGCGTGCCGGTAAGCTGCATGCCGTCACCGGAATCTCCGGCAAATCGGATTGTGACTTCATTGAGGTTTTTTACGGTCTTTTTGGCCATGGAGGACCAGTTTCCCTATTGTCGATTATTCCCAAATTTCACATCAAACGTATCAATTTCTCAATTTTTGCACGGAAAGTCAACATTCCAAGCAAGTTGCAGCGTGTCTTTTGATGTGGTTCTTCCCCGTGCGCGTTCCGCCATCTTGAACAAAAAAGCCCTTCGCAGAGTTCTCTCGCGGAGGGCTTTCTGAACATTCAACGCAGCTGCTTATTCGCGAACGACCCACACCTTGATTTTGCCGACGACTCCACCCGGGAGTTTCGCGTCGACGGTATAGATCCCAAGTGCTTTGATTGCATCCTCGACTTCGAGATGGCGTTTGTCGATCACAAATCCCTTCTCCTTCAGTGCTTCCGCGATCATTTGTGAGGTCACTGAACCGAACAGCTTGTCATCCTCGCCGACTTTCATCTGAATGGTGATGGAGACCTTTTCGAGCTCTGCGGCCAGTTTTTCAGATGCGCGTTTTTCCTTCTCAAGCCTGCGTGCATGCTGTTTTTTCTCTTCTTCCAGCTGGAGCACGCTATTTGGCGTCGCGGGATATGCAATATTCCGTGGTATGAGGTAGTTTCGGGCATACCCGTCTTTCACGTCGACGACTTCGCCCACGTGTCCGAGCTGCTCGAAATCCTTACGCAAGATAACTTTCATGATCACACTCCTTCAATCGAATAAAGACTCAGACGTTTCGTGGTTACTTCACAGCATCGGAGACAAACGGCAACAGGGCGAGATGGCGTGCCCGTTTAATGGCGACGACGAGCATTCGCTGGTGTTTCGCGCAAGTGCCAGTGATGCGCTTCGGGATGATGCGTCCCTGCTCTGAGACAAAACGCTGGAGTTTCTTCTCGGCTTTGTAGTCAATGAAGTCCTCCTTGTTGTCGCAGAATCGGCACGTACGTTTCTTCCGGACCTGGCCGGCTGCGCCTCGCTGTGAACGGTCACCACGCTGGCCTGGGCGGCCTGGTGCGCTTCGTGTGTTTCGCTGAAATGGCATGTTTGTAATTCCTTCTCTATTCTGGACGTTTCTGTCGTTGTTGGATTGGTTAGTACCTACGGTGTCGGCGCTGACGGATTCGCCGGTGCAGTCGCAGGAGGCGGGGCTGCCTTCGCTGCGTCATCGGTCTTCACTTCAGTCGCCGGCTGCTCGGCGGCGAGCAGAGCTGCCGCGGTGCGCGCTTTCAGCGCCCTCTTGTCGAGGACCAACGTGATATACCGTAGGATGTTCTCATCCAGAAAATAGTGTCGCTCGAGTTTTGCGACCAGATCGCCGCTTGCCATGAACTCGATGACGACATAAAAGCCGTTGTTCTTCTTCCTGATGGGGTAGGTGAATCGTTTTCTGCCCCACTTCACGAGCTCACGGATTTCGCCCGCGTGCTTCGTGATCACTTCCTTCACTTTCTCGATGACCCCGTCGATCTGGTGATCATCAAGGGAAGCGTTGACAATGAAGGTCGTTTCGTAGACCCGACGTGTATCTGGCATGGTGCTGTTCCCTTTGGACTGTGGAAAATTGGCCCCGGCTCTCGTCAGGCGACGTTGCCGGAGCAGGGTTTATGGATGTGGTGAATCGTCTTCTGCTTCTACTTTCTTGTTGAACTCGTTCATTGCGGCGGTCAGCCCCCGTTCGAGGGCGAGGAAGCATGCATCGGAAGCCCGTCCAATCATTTGCCGGACAGCCGGTAGCTCGTCTTCCGTAAATCGCTCCAGCACAAAGTCCGCAAGCCGGTCCTTCTCCTTTGGCATCGCGGGGGAGGCGATTCCGCAGCGGAGACGAGGAAAGAGATCCGACTGCAGGTGATAGATGACTGAATACAATCCGTTGTGTCCGCCGTCGCTTCCCCGAAGTCTCAATCGCAATTGACCCAACGGGAGCTGGAAATCGTCGCAGACCACAAGCAACTGTTCCAGCGGTACTTCGTATTGCTCACAGATCTCAACTACCGCGACGCCGCTGTTGTTCATGTACGTCACAGGCTTTGCCAGCACAAGCTGCATGTCGCGCATCGTGCCGCGAGCGACAAGAAACTCTCCTTTGCCTTCCTGAAACCTGAGTCCCAGACGCGAAGCGAGGTGATCAACCACCTCGAAGCCGAGATTATGCCGCGTCTCCGAATATTTGTTCTCGGGATTGCCGAGTCCGATGACGCAGAACATGGCTCAGCCTGACGTGACTGTAATTACTTCTTCTCAGCTGGTGCAGCGGACTTGCCACCCGATTCCTTGCCGGTTTCTTCGGCACCTTCCTCAGGCTTCTTCCCCTTCGCAATGACTTCGGGTTCTGCGGGTGCAGCCTCGGCAGGAACAGCGCCCGGAGCAGCCTCAGCTTCTTTGAGGATCGTCGGCGGGACAACCGCCACGACCGTGCTGTTCTCGTTCTCGAGAACCTTCACGTTCGGGATCGTAAGATCCTTCACGTGAATCGATTTGTTCATCTCGAGCGACTCGACATTGATCTCGATCCTGTCCGGAATATTCTTCGGGAGGCAGGAAATGCGCAGACGGTGCAGGACGTGCTGGAGAATGCCGCCGTCACGAACACCTTTTGCGGTCCCGCTGACAGTCACCGGGACTTCAATGTTCAGTTCCTCGTTCTCGTTGAGTCCGAAGAGGTCAAAGTGGATGGGCTTATCAGTGACGGGATCAAACTGCACGTCGCGCAGGACGCACATATGCTTCGATCCGTCATCGAGCGTCAAGTTGATGATCTTTGCCGCCGAAGACTTGTACAGAGGTTGCAGGGTCAGCATGCCGATGGAAATCGGAATGTTGCTCTGCCCGTGTCCGTAGTAGATTCCGGGAACTTTTCCTTCTCTCAGCAGCCGTTTGGCCTTCTTGCCGACATCTTTTCGGACTTCGGCGGATACTGCTATTTCTGACATTGGTCCTTCTCCTTCATTATACGAAACTAAATCTTGTCCTTGTCCACGTCAAACAATGAACTGATCGATTGGTTGTTGTGCGTACGAATGATCGCCTCTGCGAAAATCTTTGCCACGGAGCGAAGCTGAATCTTCGGTGTCTCTTTCCGAAGTGGGATGCTGTCCGTGACAACAACTGACGTCAGCTCCGAATTGTTGATCTTCTCAATCGCCTGCCCGGAGAGGATCGGATGCGTGCATGCACCGTAGATCTCCTGTGCTCCGGCGGCCCGAAGGGCGGCGACCGCATTGACAAATGTGCCGGCCGTGTCGATCAGATCGTCGACAATGAGAACGTTCTTGCCGTTCGCGTTGCCGATGATGTTCATCACCTCTACTTCATTCGCCCGGGGTCGGCGCTTGTCAATCAGAATCAGTTCCGCACCGAGGCGTCTCGCGTACGACCTTGCTATCTTAAGCCCGCCGACATCGGGAGAAACCACTGCAAGGTTCGGAATGTTCTGCTCGCGGAAGTGATCAGAGAACACTGCCGACGCGTACAAGTGATCGAGCGGAATATCGAAGAACCCTTGGATCTGCGCCGCGTGCAAATCCATGGTGATGACTCGGTCCGCTCCCGCTTCCGTTATAAGGTTCGCGACCAGTTTTGCCGTTACTGATACCCGTGGCTGATCTTTTCTGTCCTGACGGGCGTACCCAAAGTAGGGGATAACAGCCGTGATTCGTCGTGCAGATGCTCGTCGGGCTGCATCGATCAGGATCAAGAGCTCCATCAGGTTTTCCGCTGGCGGCTGAGTCGACTGAATGATGAAGAGATCGTCGCCGCGGATATTGTCGCTGTACTTGACCCAGAGCTCTCCATCGCTGAAATTGCGAATGTCAAGCCGACCCAATGGAATGCCGGCGGTTCGCGCGATTTTCTCGGCCAGCGGCCGGTTTGCCCTGCCAGAAAAGATCTTCAAGTCACTCATGATCACCCTGTGGATGATAATGTGAGCGGGACGATTTTGCCTGACTTCAGGTCTTTGCTGCTCCGGTGACAGAATTCTCCGCCGGAGGCGGATGCGCCTCTGGTGCAGAACCTGGGAATGTCCGGTCAACTTCGTTGACGGGATGCATTGCCATTCGGCTACAGTCCAAAGAGTTGCGCTGGGGTGCCAGGATTCGAACCTGGGAATGGCGGCTCCAAAGGCCGCTGCCTTACCACTTGGCTACACCCCAAGGGGAATACCGGCGGAGCATCCGGCAGAAAAAAACAAAGCCCAATTCAAAAGAATTGGGCTAACAAGATAGCCAAAAAATGACTGCCAGTCAATCAAATTCTGGCCAGAAACCTCATGGCTGCCGACACTCAGTCCGGTTGCGGCAGGAACAATATTGTGTTCAAAAGAAGCTTTTCCAGGCCTGACCAGAACCTTCTGAATGTGACGTTTTCGGAGAAGAGGATTGCTCGGCCTCGTCCGATGCGGAAATCCTGAATATAGGCTGCCTCCGCCAATTTCTGTGCGCGTTCGCGTGAGGCGTAGCCACTCGTTTGAACGGAATCCTTCGAGTATCTGGCCACAGAGTGGCCGATTTCTGTCAATTCGATCGGTGTTGCATCGCTCTTGAAGACCTGGATTGTGGGTGACATGCCAAAACCGGTCGGATGTGTCGTGTCCACGACCACCGTAAATATGGTTCCGGGGATCCGGTCGAGCCGAGCGCGTTCTTCCTTCTCGAAAAGCGTCATTCGCTTTGCCAGCTCCTTCTTTGCCTTCTCTTGCTCCTTTTCCTCCTTGGATTTTTCATCTTCCTTCTTCTCTGCACGGAGCATCGCCTGTGTCAGGCCCGACCTGCTTTTTGTGAGGAACTGGGCTCCGCCTTCGATCCCGATCAGGACGCCGCCGCTCTGGGCCCACCGCCGCAGTCGGTCGACCTTCGCGCTGTCGAATACTGATTGGTAATTGCCGCCATCCGGGAGTATGACAACGTCAAACTTGCCTAGATCAATGTCAGCGAGATCTGTGGCCCTCACAGCCGTGAAGGGGATCCCAAGTTCCCTCTCGAAGAGATGCCAGAGTTCTCCGTAGTCACTCGAACTCACGGGCGATCCAACTGCAAGGGCAATCGACGATCTTTTGATCGGGGCAACATAGTTAGATCCCAGAGTGATCCCCTGATCTGTGAGGCCAGAGGAGTAGGCGTAGACGTCGACGCCATAGGTCCGACATCCTTCTTCGAGGTCGGTAGCGAGGGAATCAGTATTTGATCCGCTGAATGCAACGATCGTGCCGGCACTGAAGTGACGATCTGTGATCTTGAACGGCCGTCGGGCGACAGAAAGTGAGTAGCCCTTTTCGAGGAGCTTCCACACCATTGGTATCGCGCCGTGCCTGTTCCACGGAATGAGATACGCGAATGCCTTTCTACCGCCGATGAGTTGACCCGGTGGGATTGTGGCGGATTGTACTTTCTCGGATGTTGTCGGAAGCGGCGAATAAGAAATCCATCCCTTAAGTCCCGACGCCACCGGGAGAGACCAGGCCGATATATCGTAGAAGAACGTATCAGAGACAGCGGTGACGGGCTCGAGGAGTGCCTGTGCAAGCCGGCTTTGCGGCTGTTGAATCGGAATGAACAGACTGCCCGCGGGCATCGTCTTGCTTACAGTCTTCGGCTGGAAGTACTCTTTCACCTGAAGCGAAGCGCCTGCGCTCAGGCGGTACACCTCTATCCCTTGTCGCAGAAGAAGTGCAGCAAGCGGAGTGATCCGAGTCGGATCCTGGTCGCTGCTGATGATATACCCTTTCGTCGGTGAAGAAGACTGAAGCGCTGTTTCCCAGAACTTCGCAAAGTCCTCGATGCGTTCCTTTCTGTTCTTCACGCTCGTCTCGATAGTGGCGATGCTCGTGATGAAGTGGTTCCGGGCACGATCTCTCAGAGTCAAAATCTGGCCATTGGGTTTCCGCACGGCGAGTCCACCGCGAGAGCCTCCCGCCTGTTCGTAGGTCATTCCAATGGAGCCGTTGAAGGTGGGCCAGGAGTCTCCGTATCCGGGATAGAACATGTCGAAGTGCTCTCCGACATAGTAGGGTATGTTGAGCCGGTCAAATGCATCGGCATTCCCTTTGCCGAAGATCTTTCCCCATTTGACGACTTCCGGCGGAAGCGCCTGATGAACGGGGAGTGCAGCCGGAAAGAAGAAATACGTACTTGTGTAGTCCATCTCATGGTAGTCGACATGGACATGGGGCATCCACTCACGATAGAACAAGACGCGCTGCTGAGTCTCCGGTTGGGTTTGCCAGGAGAGATCACGGTTCAGGTCGAACAAGTAATGATTCGACCTTCCGCCAGGCCACTGTTCGGTATGCTCGAGGGAGAAGGGGTGTAGATTCGGAGAGGGTCCGAGGACCGAGTTGACCCACTGTACATAGCGCTCGCGGCCGTCAGGATTTACGTTCGGATCGATAATGATGACAGCGTTTTCCATCAAGACGGTGATCTGATCGTCTGTACCGGCACAGAGGCGGTATGCGACAAGCATGGCTGCTTCCGGCGAAGATGCCTCGTTGCCATGCACACCATAGGAGAGATAAACAATGACGGGAAGCGAGGAGGCGATCGAGCGGAGTTCCTCCTTCGACGAGAGAGTCCTCGGATCTGTGAGTTTTTTGTTCTGACGCCTGATTTCGTCTATCCTGGCAAGGTTTCGCGGCGAGCTGATCACGAGGGCCTGCAAAGTTCTGCCTTCAACGGATGAGCCATAGACAATTCTTCGAGCCCGGTCGGACGATGAAGTGAGGATCTCGAAATACTTGTTGAGGGAGTGGTAGTCGGAGAAACGGTCTCCGACGGTGTACTTGAGGACAGACTCGGGCGTAGGAATCCGTGCGTCGTTCGTTCCCTGACGGACGACGTCTTTCGGACTTTGCGCAACCGCTGACGTGAAGATGAGTGCGCTCAGGATAAGCTGCTTCATTATGGTCTCTCCAGGTTCGTGTTATGGTCGAGCAAATGTACTCCAAAATGGGGGAAATCCAAATGCATGCACCTTGCCTTTGGGAGCACAATTATGTATTTTCCCAGTCGTCAAACATCAAAGGATGTCCTCCATGATCGCTGCGAAACGGCTAGAATTGTCGCGTTACGTCGCACTGAACAGTGACCATGCCCTCGCGCAGGTGTTTTGGATCGTGACATTTGCGATCCTGACCGCGGCGGGCGCTCAGATCGAGATCCCACACCAGCCGATTCCGTTCACCCTCCAGACGTTTTTCGTCCTTCTCGCAGGCGGGTTGCTTGGGTGGCGGAACGGTTTGCTAAGCATGACATTATACGTCCTGATGGGAGCCGGAGGGATGCCAGTGTTCTCTGGAGGCGGATTCGGGCTCTTACGATTGCTTGGACCATCGGGAGGATATCTATTGAGTTTCCCGATCGCAGCGGCGTTGATCGGTGCTCTGGTCGCGTTGCGTCCTCGGACCGTTGATGGCAAAGGAGGAACGGTAAGACGATTTCTCTCGGAGTATGGATGGCTTCTTCTCTCGATGCTTGCCGGGTTGCTCGTCATCTTCCTCATCGGCACAATGCAACTTTATGCAGTGATGATGCACGACTGGGCAGCTGCGTTTCAGTCGGGATTTTTGATTTTCTCAGGGTGGGATTTGCTGAAGCTGGGAGCTGCAGTTGCGATCACGCGTGAACTGCGCCGCTGATCATCAATCAAGGTTTTGATTTTGGAAAGCCGCTTCACTCTGAAGCGGCTTTTTTGTTTTTCAATTGTTCCAAAAGCCTCAGAATATGGCTTGAGAGAGAGTCGATGGTGCGTCGGAAGGCATCGAGCTGCTCTGATTCTGGTCCTGGGAAGAAGCCGGGATCGGGGGTGCTCCAGTGCAGCTGTTCGTAGGCACCGGGGAAGAGAGGACACTCGAGTTGCGCATCGTCGCAGACAGTGATCACATAGTCGAAACGTTGGTTCTCGTAGTATCGGAGGGACTTCGATTTCTGCTGGGAGATGTCAATGCCGCGTTCCAGCATCGTCCGGATGGCGAGCGGATGAACAAATCCCGCCGGTTGTGTTCCTGCGCTGTGGATCTCAACAGTACCCTGGCCATGTGCCCGGAAAAGACCTTCTGCGATTTGGCTGCGCGCTGCGTTTCCCGAGCAGAGTACAAGGATTCGTATCATTGTCGTGCCGTCCTTCCGCGATCAGGTTGAATAGCCAAATGTACGCGGGAAATGAGACTCCTGCAACGGTGCGGGATCCCTTGCATCTCACTTCCGGTGTTGGTACACTTACAGAATAGTGCCATCGCCACTCAGGAACGCTGGTGTCTGATGCGCCTCACCTTCCGTGTCGTCTCATACTTGCTCCTCGATAGTTTCCTCCTTGTCACGTCACTCGTGAACACGCCAAATGTCGTTGAACGTCCTGGAGCCCCTTTTGAGGTCGTCGAGCGCGGAGGCAAGGCGGTTGTTGGCCGCATTTATGATGCATCTGCGAGCAATGCCCTCATGCCTGGTGACGTACTTCGCATGTGGCATGGGGTCCATGTCACCTTCGCAGAGTCGATCGAGTACCTGACCGATCGGGAGTCAATCGGAACTCAGGTGATGGTGGGTGCGAGCCGAGAAGGGGCTTCGTTCGAGACATCGATCCTCCTGGTACCATACTACCGGTCCCTGAGGTTTCTTGTAGTCTCCATCTTTGTCGGCCTTACAGCATTCGGTGTTGGGATTTTCATCCTCCTCATCCGGCCCGGGGATATTCCTGCGCGCGTGCTGCATTGGGCGCTGGTGACACTTGGAGCGACGATCATCAATACTTGGGGTGCGATCGATCCGGACACGCTTGGTTCAATCATCGTGCGTTCGGCGTGGTGGAGTTCGTACCTCGGTGTTGCCGTCTCGTTCCTCATGTTTACTCTGGTGTTCCCAACGATGAAGATCCCGCGGCTTGCGCATCTCTCGTGGGTCTTCCTCCCGACCGTCGCGTGCCTGGGGGTTCTCCTGTCGTCATTTCAGATGTCGGCTGTGGCGACTGCATCGATGGATGACCTTTCGTCGTTCCAAACGCTCTTCGATATCTTTCACGCTTCGCTCTTTGTGTTTGTCGGGGGTGGACTATTCAACATCGCGCGCGCGACCATGAGAGCTTCGACGGATGCGGAGTTGCGAAGAATGTACTGGATCCTCCTGGGTCTCTCTCTTGGTGCGGCTCCCTATCTCATCCTTCACATCCTGCCGCAGCTTGTCGCGTCCCAGTATTTCGTCCCTGAAGAGTTCACGACGATCTTCTTCCTCGCGATTCCCGCAAGTTTCGCCATTGCCGTGTTGAAGTATCATCTCTTTGATGTCGAAGTCATGATCAACCGAACGATCACGTACGCCGTCCTCACCTTCGCGATCGTTTCCGGGTATGCGTTCATTGTTCTGCTGGTCGCCTCCTTGATTGGCGAGGAGGTTGTCTTCGAGCGGTACTTTGCAGTGGCCGCACTCACATTGGTCATTGGTCTCGTTATTAATCCACTGAGGCTCAGGTTGCAGCGCAGTGTCGATGAGATCCTCTTTCCGGCGCGTGCAAATTTCCGCAGGGCTCTGACGAGTGTTTCCGAGTTGCTTCAGCATGCCCTGAACAGGAGCCAACTCTTCGAACGCACTGTGCAGGGAGCACAGAGTATCGTTCCTGCCGGCGCCATCGGATTGTATGAGACGCGAGGGGAGTTGCTGGTTTGTGCCAAGTCTGTTGGAGCGGAGCCTCTGACCGGGACATTGCCCGCCGGGGATCTATTGAAAGATCTCAAAACGCACGACTTGCTTGTAAAGGCCGATGCCGTCAAGACGAGCCGGTGGCCCGTCACGAATAGTGAGATGGAATGGTCCGTGTGTGTACCGCTGCGGTCACAATCGCTGGACGTACTCGCCGTGCTAGCGCTGAAGCAGAGGCAGGCACGCGAAAAATTCGACGAGGAGGAGCTTACCTTCCTCCTCAATATCGCGACTCAGAGCGCCGCGATCCTCGAGCGATTGATGCTGCAGGAAAAGATCCTCCTCGCAGAGGAAGAGCGCCGCAGGCTGGAAGAATTGAGTGATCTCAAATCGTATTTCATCTCGAGCGTCTCGCATGAATTGCGGATGCCCCTTACATCGATCAGGATGTTCGCGGAAATGCTTCGGATGCAAAAGGAACTCCCGGCACCCCGCAAGAAGGAATACCTCGAGATTATTGAAGGAGAAACAGACCGGCTCTCCCGTCTGATCGGTAACATCCTCGACTTTGCGAAAATTGAGCGCGGCGTGAAAGAATATCACTTCGCGCCTGTACGAATCGACAAGATTGCGCGACGGGCTGTGCTGGCGATGAGGTATCAGCTACTGCAGCAGAATGCCAGGCTTAGGGTCAGAATCCAAGGAGGGATGAAGACTCTTATTGCAGATGGTGACGCGCTGGAGGAGGCGATGCTTAATCTTCTTTCCAATGCTCTCAAATACTCCACGGGAAGAAAAGAAATCGACCTGCAGATATCGTGGAAGGGAAAAAACCTCATCATCGCCGTTGCGGACAAAGGAATAGGTATACCCGAAGCAGAATTGCCAAACATCTTCGACAGGTTCTATCGTGTTCGCGATGATCGGACGAGGCAGGTAGGCGGGGCGGGACTCGGGTTGGCCGTTGTGAAGCACATTGTGGAGGCGCACAAAGGAATCATAACGGTCGAAAGCGCTGTCGGAAAAGGGTCGGTCTTTCAGATTGAACTGCCGACCCGCACCAGTCATACGAAGGACAAGAAATGAAACGAATTCTCATTGTAGAAGACGACAAGGCGATTCTGAGAGGACTCGTCGATAGTCTGAAGGCTGAGCACTTCGACGTTGAAACATCCTCGGATGGCAAGGAAGGGTATCAGTTTGCCCAAAGGCGAAAGTACGATTTGCTCTTGCTGGATGTCATGTTGCCCAATATGAATGGATTTGAGATTTGCCGCCAGCTGCGTGCAGACAAAGTGAAGACACCCATCCTGATGCTTACGGGGAAGGGAGAAGAAATCGATAAGGTCATGGGTCTTGAGCTTGGTGCGGACGACTACGTTACGAAGCCGTTCAGTATCAAGGAGCTTCTGGCGCGAATCAAAGCGTTGATGCGCCGACAAACGGATATCCAGTCGTCGCTGAACGAGGCTTCATTCGGAGACTGCTACGTCGATTTCAAGAAGCAGGAGGCCCGGAAGGGGAGCAAGAGTATTGATCTGACGTCGAAGGAATTTCAGCTTCTCAAGTACCTCGTGGAACATGAAGGCGAAGTGATCTCCCGCGATCAGTTGCTGGACAGCGTCTGGGGGTATGATGCGCTGCCGACAACGAGGACGGTCGACAACTACATATTGTCGCTTCGGAAGAAAATCGAGTCGAATCCCTCCAAACCAAAACATATCCTCACGATTCATACCGCCGGATACAAATTCAAGAGATAGCCGGCGCACTCAGACTGATCACACATTCAGATAGTCATTCCACCGTCTGTAAAGCTCGGCTGTTGCCCTCAGATCGCCGAGGCAATACTCCGCGATTTCCTGAAATCTCCCTTCGCTGAAAAGCCTGCCCAGATCGAGACCTGTCACGCCATGCGATTTGGGACTTTCTATTCCGAACGCCTTGCACATGAAATCGAGGCTGAATTTTCTTGTTGCGCCGTAGAACGTCAGCTGTTCCAGCAGGTCGCAATGTCCGGAGCTGTCAAAGCGGTACGGCATCAGGTTGCGAGTCGGTTTGATCCCGAGGATGGCAGAACGCAGGAGCAGGAAGGGGCAATCGAATCCGCGTCCGTTGAAAGTGATAAACTGGTTGTACTTGGGGATATCCTCCCAGAAGCTCTGCACGATTTCGGCTTCTGAGCCGGAAATGTACTGCACTTTTCCGTCTGCAGAGAAGGTCTCTGAGGAGTTGCCTGACTGGAACAGGACCTTTCCGCGGTCTGTGTCAGGATTCAGCATGCCGATCGCAATGATCTGGGCGGTGAAAGGGTGGAGACTGAGTTTCTGAATCACGTCTGCGCGCTCTTCCTCCGTTGAGGCGAACTTGAGCAAGTACTCCTGTTGCACCGAATCGAATGAATCGAATGGATGGCCGAGGGTTTCGATGTCGAGTACGACTCGAGACATGGGAATCCTCCTCTCGGGAGATGTTGGAAGCGTTGGAAAGTCGACTACGAGGTGATGCGGTAGTGTTTCAGTCCCCAGTAGGACTCGACCGCCGTCACTTTCAGGATTGTGTAGACCGGGATGGCGATTAACATGCCGAGAATCCCCATCATCTGGTTGCCGACGATCAGAACGACGATGACAGTGAGCGGGTGCATGTCGACGGTTTTGGAGAAGCAGAGCGGCTGGACGATAATGTTGTCAACCGTCTGAACTGCGAGAAGGAGGAGGAGAATAGCCGTCACCATGCTCAGGTCGCCCGTTTGAGTTGCTGCGATAAGTACGGCGGGGATTACACCGATGAACGGTCCGATGTATGGAATCAGATTCGATACTCCGGCCATGACTCCGAGAACGATCGCGTAGTTGACGCCGATGACATAGTATCCGACGATATTGATAACGCCGACAATGACGGAGTCGAGAATCCAGCCGCGCAAGTAACCCCTCAGATCTTTCTTGATCTTGTGTACCACGTTGAGGGTCATCTCGAAGTACTTGTTTGGCACACGTTCGATAAGGTGCTTCGTCGCCCTGTCCCCTTCGGCAAGGGCAAAATAGGTCACAAACGGTATGATGAGCATGCTGAACAGTGAACTCGCTACAGAACTCACGCCTTCGCTTGCCGAGCCAATGGTCGAGTCGATGATGGCTCGAACTTTCAGTGATGCCGTGCGAGGATTGAGGATGGGAAATCGGGCAGCGAGTGCTGTCGCTAGTTCGTTGACCTTCTGATCAAGCGGGAAATCCTGAAATCGCCTGTAGATGTCCTTGCCGCTCTCAATCAAGAGCGGTATGCCCTGCAGGCTATTGACGAAGATAAACAGCGTGACGGCCAGAAAGACGATAACGACGGAGAGCGTGCGTTTCAGTCCTACCGTGATCTCAAGGTAACGCACAAGAGGATTCAGCACGAACGCCAGCAGAAGTGCGATTGTCAGAGCGATGAGAAGGGAAGGGAAGAGACAGGCGACACCGAACATAGCGCTCAACGCAAGGAGAAGCGCTGTGACCTTCACAGAGGGCCGATGGAGAAAAGGGACTGCCATGGTATGTCAGTACGTTGCCTTACGCTGTGATGCGGTAGTTCTTCAATCCCCAGTATGTTTCGACGGCAGAGACTTTGATGATTGTTGCGAGCGGAATGGCGAGGAGCATTCCACCGACGCCGAGAGTCTCATGGCCAACGAGGAGCAGGAGGATGACCGTCAGGGGATGCATGTTGACGGAGCGAGCAAAACATAGTGGCTGAACGACAAAATCGTCGATGAGACGGATGATGATGGTCATGATGATGATGGGCACGACCATTTCGAAGGTGCCAACCTGAGTCAGAGAGACAAGGATCGCGAGTGTCGCGCCGACGATAGGTCCGAGATAGGGGACAAGGTTTGCGATTCCCGCCAACACGCCGATAATGAACGCGTATTGCACTCCGACAATGGAGAGGCCGACGATGCTGAGAATGCCTACGATCATCGAATCAAGAATCCACCCCTTCAGGTATCCTACGAGTTGGGACTGTATCTTATGAATGACGTTGAGCGTCATTTCGAAGTACCGGTTGGGCACCCGTTCGATGAGAGCGGAGTATGCTCGATGTCCATCGGCGAGAATGAAATACGTCACGAATGGGACAATCAGCAATGTCGCAATGGTACCGAACGAGTTCTGGAGCGTCGAGCCGGCAGCGTCTGTCGCCCCCTCGATCATGCCCTGAACTGTTCGGGCTGCAGACTCGGCGTTGATGAATGGCAGCGACTGTTCGAAGTTTCTGCTAACCTCAATGAGCTTTGCCTCAAAGGGGAAACGACTCAGCTGCTCATGGATAGCGAGCAGGCGACGGAGGATCAATGGGCCGGCGGCAATCAGGAGGTATGCGAAAGTGCCTCCAACCGTCACGAAGGTCACGACGATGGCTGGAATCCGGCGCATGCTGAATCTCCCCTCGAGCGCTGTCACGACCGGACTCAGAACAAACGCAGCGAGTGCCGAGAGAATGAGCGCCAGAATCAAGTCAGGAAAGAAGGACGCAATCCAGAACGCAAGGGCGATGACAGCGACAAGCAGGACGACTTTGGAGACCGGATGGGAAGCCGGAAATCGATGTGTGGAAGTGCTAGCGATTGACATTGCGGGCCGTCTTCGATGCGATGTCCGCCGAGAATCCCCGCTGAAGCAGGTATTCCATAAGCTTCCTCTGCCGAGTTGCCGCGTCCATGGCAGAGAAGCGTCCGGAACTTGCCTTTAGCTTGCGGGTGAGGAGAGCTTTCGCAGCGGTTTCTTCGTTATCTTCGGTGACGTATTCTTTTAGAACGCGCTCTGAGAGCTGAAACGAAATTCCTTTCTCCATCAACTTCTTCCGGAGCAGGGCCCTTCCCATCGGCTTGCCCTTGAGTCGGTCGCGAACGAACATCCGCGCGAATTCGAGATCGTCGAGAAGTCGTTGGTCCTTCAGTCGCTCAACCACTTCCCGGCCTAGCTCTCGTTCGTATCCCTTCCGTGCAAGTTTGTCCAGGATCTCTTTCGAACTCCTCGGCCGATAGGAAACCAGATTCAATGCGATCTGATAGGCCGTTTCTCTCCGCTCTGCACCGGAGAGACTCTCTATTGTTGCCTGATCGATTGCGCCGCCAGCGGCAAGTCCCGCCTTCACCAGCGTCGTCTCGCTTACCCGCAACACGGGCTCCTCATCGATGTAGACGATGTACCGGTTACGCTCACGGCGGACACGCTGGATCTTCGTGATGAGCATACGGCATCGAGGACTAGTTCTTCGAAGGTTTCTTCGCTGGCGCTGGTTGTTCCGCTTTGGCCGCAGAAGCTGGTGCGGTTTCAGCGGGAAGAAGCCCGAGCTTCCGTCGAAGCGCAAGATCGATTTCTTTGGCCATTGCCGGATTGCCCTGCAGGAAGGTCTTCACGGCATCACGCCCTTGTCCTATCCGCTCCTCTTTGTAGGAGAACCATGAACCGCTTTTGGCGATGATGTTCTGCTCGACTGCAGCATCGATCAGATCGCCCAGCTTGGATATCCCTTCATTGTACAGAATATCGAACTGCGCCTCTTTGAAGGGGGGTGCGACCTTGTTCTTCACGACCTTCACGCGGGTACGGTTGCCAATGATGTTCTGTCCATCCTTGAGCGCTTCGATTCGCCTGACGTCGAGTCGCACGGATGCGTAGAATTTCAGGGCATTTCCACCGGTGGTCGTTTCCGGATTTCCGAACATAACGCCGATCTTTTGACGGAGCTGGTTCGTGAACATGACGCTCGTTTTCGATTTGGCAATAGCCGCGGTCAGCTTTCGGAGTGCCTGGGACATCAGCCGGGCCTGTACACCCATCGACGGATCGCCCATCTCGCCCTCGATCTCCGCACGCGGTGTCAGGGCTGCTACGGAGTCTATGATAATGACGTCGAGAGCGCCGCTTCGTACGAGGGTTTCGACGATTTCGAGCGCCTGCTCACCAAACTCGGGCTGTGAGAGGAGGAGGTTGTTCACATCGACGCCGAGTTTCTTCGCATATGCGATATCAAGTGCGTGCTCAGCGTCGATAAACGCGGCGACACCACCCTGTTTCTGAGCTTCCGCGAGGATGTGGAGGCAGATCGTGGTTTTCCCTGAAGACTCAGGGCCAAAGATTTCGATCACTCGGCCACGCGGCACCCCGCCGATTCCAAGAGCGGCATCGAGGGAAATCGAGCCAGTCGATATGGCGTCGACCTTCGCGATCGGGCCCTCAGTCAGTTTCATAATGGCGCCTTTGCCGTGCTGCTTCTCGATCTGATCGATGGCAATCTTGAGCGCCTGAAAACGTGCTTCTTTACTCGTGGATTCGGACATGGATACTCCTGATTATGAGACGAGAGGAATTGTATGCAAGAGAGTGTATACAGAACCGGTCGGCTTCAATTCACTGCGCATGAGGGTGATCTCTGTGCAGCGGGCGATCGACGGTCCAAAAGTAACGGATTTTAGTCTGGCTGTCAAGCGATCAAGCCCTCGACTTCCCTTGACTCTTCCGAGAGTGACGTGTGCATGGAATTGCCGATCCTCCCGGGAAAAACCAAACGGTATGCAGGTCTGTTCAACGAGCTTCTGGAGCTTCTGTACATCATCGTTTGGCCTGGTCCCGATCCATACGACTCTCGGTCGCTCGATGTTTGGGAATCCGCCTACCCCTTCGAACACGACATCGAATGAGTGGATGTGGCCAATAGCCTTCTTCAGCTGTTCCGTGAGGAGATTGATCGTCTCGCTGTTTGTGTCGCCCAGAAACTTGAGCGTGATGTGAAACTTCTCGAGCGAATCCCACTTTACATCTGCGCCACTTTCGCGGAGGTCCGATTGCAGGGATGCCATCTTCTGCTGGAGGTCCGGCAGGAGAGGAAGTGCAATGAATGAGCGAAGGGTATTCATGATTCAATCACAATTCAATATTGAGGAGCTTCCGTCGGACAAGCTCCAGAGCCGCTTGCGATGCCCGCTCCTTCGTTCGCTCCCTGTTGTCTCCAAAGTTGAATTTGATGGCAAGGGTGGCAGAACGGTCAGAGTATCCTATCCAGACGAGACCGACCGGCTTCTCGGGGGATCCACCCGTCGGACCAGCGATGCCTGTGGTCGAGAGCCCGATATCTGTGTTCGCTTTGAGTCGGACCCCCCTGGCCATCGCTTCCGCTACCTCGCGGCTGACAGCGCCGTACTTGTCGATCAAATCGCTTGGGACCCCAAGATCATGCATCTTCGAGCCATTGCTGTACGTGACATAGGCCCGCTCGAAGTACGCGGAGCTTCCCGGCACGTCTGTGATGCGGTCGGCGATCAAACCTCCGGTGCATGATTCAGCAACCGCGATCGTTAGGCGACGGTCCAGGAGCATTTTGCCGAGTGTCTGTTCCAGTTCATCGTCATCCACTCCATAGATGTACTTCCCAGCTTTCGAGCGTATACCCCGTTCCACCAAATGAATTCTCTCCTGTGCCTCCTCGATGGTTTTGGCCCGGACGGTGATCCGAAGCCGCGTTCCGGTCGGAGAGGGCAGGAAGGCGAGAGATGAGCCACTTGCGCTTCCAAGGAGCGATTGGACATCGCCGATTTGTTCTGCAAGAAACGACTCACCGATCCCGGTCGTCTTGAGGGTGCGATGTTGGATGACAGATCCCGAGCTCTTTGATGAGAAGAACGGCAGAATGAACTTCTCCGTCATCGCTTTCATCTCGAACGGGACCCCTGGCATGGCGATAAGGTATTTTCCGTCGCGTTCAAACATGAAGCCAGGTGCAGTCCCATTGTCATTCTGGATGACAGTGCAGCTGCGAGGGACGAGGGCCTGGTCTTCGTTGATCTTTCTTGGAGCCATGCCTCTGCGTGCGAAAAACGCGCGCACCCGGTTGAGCGCATCTTCATTGACTACGAGGTCAGTGTGAAAGTAACGGCAGACGGCAGTGCGAGTGATGTCGTCGTGCGTTGGGCCGAGTCCGCCGGTGACGATGACGAGCTCGTGTGCTTCGAGACCCTTTTCAAACGCCTCCAGGATCTTCTCTTCTTCATCGCCGACTGTCGTCATCCTCAGCACGGCGATTCCAATCGTGTTCAGTTTCTCGGCGAGAAACGCCTGGTTGGTGTTAATGACCTGCCCAATGAGGAGTTCATCGCCGATCGAAATGATCTCAGCCTTCATAATGCACAAAATGGAAGTGACGGATTTTACAGGATGCCGAGCGCCACGGCGCCTTGAAGCAGGAGATTCGTATACAGCGCTGAGACAACGTCATCAAGCATGATACCGCCGCCTCCGTGAAGCGCATCGAAGCGGCGCGCAGGATACGGCTTGAAGATATCAAGAACGCGAAAGAGAAAAAATCCTGCGACGGAAACCAGAATCGTTTTCGGAAGAAGGAAGAGAGAGATCCACATCCCCAGCACTTCATCTATGGTCACTTCACCTGGGTCATGGCCGTACACCTTTTCCATCGCGCTGGCAGCTCTGATGCCAAAGGCGAAAACCAGCAGGCACGCAATGCTCATGATGAGGGGCTGTTCGAATCCTGGAATCCAGTAGATCGCCAATCCCACGGCGCTGCCGACTGTCCCTGATGCGATCGGTGAATAGCCGGAAAAAAGTCCCGACGCGAAGGCCTTTTGCAGGAAGCCTACGGTAGGCGGAGAAGTCTCCGGCGCCGGAGTTTCGTTAGTCGGATTCGGCGATTCGATCGGAGGCACCATAGAGCTCGCGAACGGTGGTCCAGTTGTCGATGACGTACACAACTCCGGTGAGCAAAGTGACGGCAGCTATGACCACCATCATCGTGTAGAGAAGGGTCTGATCGAGCAGTCGGTCGAGAGTCGTTCCGTAGCGGACCTGGAAATACTCGGTGCTTCTGGCGACATAGATGAGTAGGATGTAATAGATCACCGCGAACTGAAGGAATGTCTTAGTCTTCGCCATCCGCGAAGTGTCGAACGGTTTCCCTTTGAACTCGGAGTAGGACCGTAGAACGGTGATGGCAATATCCCGAATGACGATCACCCAGACCGTCCATGCCGGAACGAGATTCAGGTACACGAAAGCAATCAGGGCGGCGGAAGTGACTACTTTGTCGGCGAGAGGATCGAGAAACGTGCCCCACCGCGTGACGTACCCCCATCGGCGTGCAACCCAGCCGTCATACCAATCGGTGAGCAGCGCGATGACAAAGACAAGAACGGAGAGTTCCCGCATCACCGGGTCAGCCGAATACAGAAGCGCGACGAATACCGGCGTCAGCAGGATGCGCAGGAATGTCAGCTGGTTTGGCGGTGAGATGGGGAATTTCATCGTCTGTTCGAAGGTCAATCCTGCACTGTAACAAAAAATCCCGCGAAGAATGCGGGATTTCTCGACTACTCCTATGATACTTCGCGTGCCCGCGTTATGCCGCCTTATGAACTCTGCCAGTCTTGATGCAGGTCGTGCAAACTGTAATGCGCCGTACTGATCCGTCAACCTTGGCCCGAACGGTTTGAAGGTTGGGGAGGAATCGACGGGGTGCGCGGTTGTGGGCGTGACTCACGTGGTTACCGGCCATCGGCTTCTTTCTACAGATTTCACAAACTCTTGCCATTGCTCTGCTCCATCTAGAAATGAAAAGTCACCCTCCGATTTCTCATTTTCAAAGGGTGGCTATTGCCAACTTCATTGGCTTTGTGGCTCACAATATAGAGAGAAAATGAGAGAGAGGCAAGGCCATTTTGTTCATGCAGCTCTTGGTGCAGTGGTTGCGGGTTTGGTTGCGCAAACCTGTTTTTTTAAGTATCATGAACGACAAGATTTGAGCTGCAGAAAGCCCAACCGGCAGGGCTGTGTAGACGTGCCGCCTACGGCAAAGAGAAATGTATTGACGATCGACAATGTCGCTGACTGTGCTGGGAATTGAGACTTCATGTGACGAGACTTCTGCCGCAGTGGTGAGGGACGGCAACCTCCTTTCAAATGTGACCGCGACTCAGCTCTTCCACTCCGAGTTTGGCGGAGTCGTTCCTGAGCTTGCGTCCAGGGCACATCAGCTTCGCATCATCCCGGTAGTCGAAGAGAGCCTGCAAATTGCCGGAGTGTCAAAGGGGGACTTAAGTGGAGTCGGTGCGGTTTACGGGCCGGGGTTGATTGGGGCAATTCTGGTCGGGCTGAGCTTCGGCAAGTCAATGGCGATGGGGTTGAATATCCCGTTTGTCGGCGTCGACCACATGGAGGCACATCTGTTCTCCAATCTCATCGATGAGCCGAAGCCCTCATTTCCTTTCGTCAATCTCACTGTCTCCGGCGGGCACACCCAACTTGTTGAAGTCCGGGGCCCCTTTGAGTATCGGGTGCTGGGGGAAACAAAAGACGATGCAGCCGGCGAGGCGTTTGACAAAGTAGCAAAGATGCTCGGCATTGGCTATCCGGGAGGTCCTCTCATCGATCGTTACGCATCGAAAGGAGATCCGAAGTTCGTCCATTTCCCTCGTCCCTATCTGGGGGACGATTCCCTCGAGTTCAGCTTCAGCGGCTTGAAGACGTCTGTCCTGTACCACCTTCGTAAAATCGGGTTTTCGCCCAAGCCACTTGATGACCGGGGTTCTCGGCAGCATGAGAAACTACTCGCGAACCTGTGCGCGAGTTTCCAGGCGGCGGTTATCGAGGTGCTGGTTGCGAAGACCATCAAGGCGGCGGAAGTTTCACGCGTCCGGCAGATCGCCGTAGCTGGAGGAGTTTCTGCAAATTCGGAACTGAGGAGAAGACTGAAAGACGCAGCGTCAGAGCGTGGGCTCCAGGTGTTTGCGCCTAAGCTGGAATACTGTACGGATAACGGCGCAATGGTAGCAATGGTCGCCTATACGAAATTGAAGCAAGGGCAGATTTCGTCGCTGGAGCTTGCTGCGGAACCGAACCTGACACTAAAGTGAGGCAGGGGGCTGGCAGCAAGTGCCGGGCGTAGATGTACTGCGGAGAGTTGTGAATTTGCAAAGATGTCGTTGGAGGGCTTAAGCCCCTTAAGGGGTCTAGACCGTCAGAAATCGCAAATCAGATATCAAGTTGTTGCCAGCCCCACTTCCTGGAGAGCAGATCAACCCATGAGTGACCTCGAAGTCTGGAGAAAGAAGATCGATGAAATCGATCTGAAGCTCGTCGAACTGTTGAATGAGCGAGCACACTGTGCGCGCGAGATAGGGAAGATCAAGCTCCACATGGGACTCGACGCCTATACGCCGGAGCGCGAAGAAGAGGTGATGCGAAATGTGACCTCACACGGCCAGGGACCGCTGTCAGCTGCTGCGATTCGACGTCTCTACGAACGAATTATCGATGAATCGCGCTCGGTCGAAAGAGTCTTCATGGAAACCCAGAAGAAAAAGAAATCGAAGGAGAATTCATGACCGGGAGAGGCACTCCGGTATCAACGCGACGGTCGCGGTTGCTCCTCTCGGTTGCCGGAGCATTTCTCCTCTTGCTTGTGGGATTTGCGTACCTGGTTTTCTGGGCTTCCAATACTTCATCCCGTGCCGCCGAGCGGGCGGTGATCATACCCAGGGGGTCATCATTTAAGACCGCCCTCGATACGCTTCAGTCGGCCGGCGTCATTGACATCCGCTGGACGCTCGACCTTGCAGGGAGACTTCTCGGCAGCACGAAGGCGATCAAGACGGGCAAGTATCTTTTTCCGCGAGGACTCTCGAACACTGAGATCATCGCAGATCTGGTAGAAGGGAAATCCCGCGTCTTGATCTCCCTGCCGATTCCCGAAGGATGGAGATTGGAACGGACTGCACTCCAGTGTGCCCGTCTCCTCGGCGCCGATGCTCAGCGATTCATCGCATTGTGCGACAAGCGGAGCTTCCGCCAGGAGCTCGGCGTCGATGCCGCTTCGCTCGAGGGCTTCCTGATGCCAGACACGTACAAGTTTCTGTGGGAGACCTCAGAGGAAGAAATCATCGCTCGAATGGTGAAGGGATTCAAAGACTTCTACGTCGACTCTTTGAAGACGAGACAAGATGCACTCAAACTGACGCTCAACGAGGTCTTGACGCTCGCTTCGATCGTGGAAGGTGAGGCAATGCTCGATGAGGAGCGCCCCGTCATCGCCGGAGTCTATTTGAATCGTTTGAAGAAGCGAATGCGTCTCGAAGCGGATCCTACCGTCCAGTACGCGATCCCCGACGGTCCAAGACGACTCACATATTCTGACCTTCGGTCTAATTCGCCCTACAACACGTACGTCCATTATGGCCTTCCCCCGGGTCCTATTAACAGTCCTGGCAGAAAGTCTATCCTCGCCGCGCTTTATCCTCAGTTCCACTCATTCTTGTACTTTGTGGCGAACGGATCGGGCGGGCACATTTTCTCCCGAACATACTCAGAACACCAACGGGCCGTACAATCATATCGCAAGATGCGCCGGGAAGCTGCCAAGGCTTCGGCTCAAACAAACTGAGAATTCTCCGGCAGGTCTGGCACTCATCTGCATCCCTTTTGTTCTCGCTCTATTTTGTCTATATTGGACGGACACATCCACCGATCTCACAATAATCGCGAACTCATGCGGAGATACTTCTGGGCACTTGTTGTACTGCTCGCTGGCTGTGCGGGACAACGCGCTCCGGAGGGAGGGCCCGTGGATACGGACCCGCCTGTCGTTGTCTCTACTATCCCCCCCAACTATACGACCCGCTTTACGGGCACATCAATCACCCTTGAGTTCAATGAATATGTCGATCATCGCTCCGTCGAAGGGGCTCTCTTCGTATCCCCGTCCGTCGGACCACTGACCTTTGACTGGTCAGGGCGGGAGATCGAGATTTCCTTTGCCGGACCCCTGCGCCGAAGCACGACGTACGTTGTGACAATCGGGACCGATGTAGTCGACCTGAACAACAGAAACAAGTTGGCGCAAGCTCACACGCTCGCGTTCAGTACTGGCGAAGACATTGACCATGGAGCAATTGAAGGACGAGTCTATCCCCGTCAGCCGGCCGATTCCCCCCAGGGCGTGACGATCCTGGCATATCATCTCAAGGATATCAACCCGGACACACTCGATCCACGCTCAACTCTCCCCGACTACGTAACCCAGTCCGGGAAGGGAGGAGAGTTCTTTCTAAAACACCTCGCGTTTGGCACGTATCGCGTCATCGCCCTCCGTGACGAATACAAGAATCTCCTGTATGATCCTGAAGTTGATGATGTCGGGGTCATGCACGGTGATATTGCGCTGACACCACATGACACGCTTCGGTCTCATGTCTGGATCAGGATGTTTCGGGAGGAGACAACGGCTGTCAGATTGCTGAGAGTTGTAGCACAGAATTCGCATCTCCTCCGGGCGGAGTTCTCTTCTCCACTCTCTCCGAAGATCTCCCCTTCGTGGTTTCGAATCACCGACACGCTCACGTCACGGGAACTTGCCGTCGTCGCGGCTGCTCCGGTCTTTCCCGGCTTGACCAGTGTGCTCCTGAGCACCGCCGCACAGGAGTCCGACAAACCATACCGTCTCGTGGTTGACTCGGTCCGGAGCGGGAGCGGGCTTGCGATGAATCCGTTGGCCAGCGCATCGGTATTCTCCGGCACGGACGCACCGGATACGACGGGGATTGGGATCGCCTCCTGCTCTGTCGAGGACAGCACAAAGCGCGTCGACCTCGATGCGATCATCTTCGTTCATTTCACTTTCCCTGTTCAAAGGAATGTCCCGAGTGAGGCGATTTCCCTTCTCGACAGCGGCAAAGTAGTCATACCCTGCAATGTGCATTGGCTTTCCGATGCGACAGTTCAGTTGAAGCCGGTTCAGCCATTGAGGAGCAAAGTCCTGTACTCGCTCCTAGTAGACCTAGAGCGCTTTGTAGATTACTGGGGAAGGGCGGGCAAAGATACGCTGCTGGCCTTCCGGTTTCAGACAATCGATAGAAGTCTGTTCAGTACGATCGAGGGTGGTGTGAAGGATACCGGCGCAGATCAGGCGGGTCCTGTTCGCGTCGTTGCGCGCAACGCTGCATCTTCAGTAGGGAAAGAGTATGAAGTGCGATTGGATCGCGCCGGTCCATTCGTGCTTCAGGATATTCCAGAGGGAAAGTACATCCTTTCGGCGTATCGCGATCGGAACGGGGACGGTCAGTACAACATAGGTCGCGTGGTTCCGTTCAAGCCTTCGGAGCGCTTCACTCAGTACGCAGATACACTCAAGCTTCGCGCCCGCTGGCCCTTGGAAGGTGTGACGATGTGGCTGCGCTGATCGCGATGCTCAAACGCGCGCTGCAGCTTTGTCACGTAAACTGCTGATTTGTTTGACTTTCTGGCTATTTTTGAGTAAGATTTTTGGAATTTTTCCTGGAATTTGGACGTAGATCTGCGACTCCAAATACAGCGGCTGCGACGAATTCTCTTTTCCAGGTGTTCTCATGCTAGAAAGCTATGTACCGATCTTTGTGATGATCGCCGGAGGGATTGTCTTCGGCGTCGTCATGGTGAAGCTGAATGAATGGTTCGGTCCTCGTCGTCCTACCGATGAGAAACTGACCACGTACGAAAGCGGGATGGAACCCGTCCGGAGTGCGCGGGAACGCTTCTCCGTGAAGTTCTATATGGTGGCGATGCTCTTTATTTTGTTTGATATCGAAGTTGTGTTTTTGTATCCGTGGGCAGTCTCGTTCAAGCAGCTTGGCTTGGGCGGGTTCATCACCATGACCGTCTTCATTGTCATTTTGCTGATTGGGTATTTCTACGTCTGGAGGAAAGGAGCTCTTGAATGGGATTAGAGCATGCGCTGGGAGATAGTTTTATCACGACGAAGCTCGATCTGGCGATTAATTGGTGTCGGAAGAATTCACTCTGGCCGATGCCCATGGGGATCTCGTGTTGCGCAATTGAAATGATGTCGTTTGCCGGTCCGAGATTCGATGCAGCAAGATTCGGCTCAGAGGTGTTTCGGTTCTCGCCCCGACAGTCTGATGTGATGATCGTTGCCGGTACCACGACATACAAGATGGCAAAAGTGGTACGGAAGATCTATGATCAGATGCCCGATCCGAAATGGGTTATTGCGATGGGTGCGTGCACATCTTCCGGGGGCATGTACCGCACCTACTCCGTTGTGCAGGGGATCGATCAGTTCCTGCCGGTTGATGTGTATGTTGCAGGCTGCCCACCGCGTCCTGACAACCTTCTGAATGCCCTCATCACGCTTCAGCAGAAGGTGCAGCGGGGAGAAAGCAAGGGAAGTTTTCCCGCGTATGTCGGCGACAAGAAACTCAATGAACCTCAGGTTCTTCCGATTATCTCAGGTTGATGTATGAATG
>Ga0233425_10000642_pt1 | contig 87871 bp, 83 predicted proteins | sample Watercolumn_Towu_2_FD_181712 | JGI IMG/M metagenome (GOLD analysis project Ga0233425, IMG submission 181712) | Freshwater microbial communities from Lake Towuti, South Sulawesi, Indonesia - Watercolumn_Towuti2014_140_MG | ecosystem: Environmental > Aquatic > Freshwater > Lake | place... | reverse complement strand
CGATTGGCCGAAGCAGCGCCTCAGCCCTGCCGAAGAGAGCAGCGCGCAGGGCCGGGCTTTGCCTCACGCTTGCCTCATCGCACCAGGACGACCTCGTAAGGCTCCTGTCCCGAGATGTGCCGGCCGACCATCAGGAAGGCCTCGGCTTCGGTGGAATAGCTGCCGAGGGTACGCCCGACGACGGGCATGAGCTCGTGCTCCGTCTCGTCTCCTGCCGGCGGAAAAACGCGCAGCGCATAATCGCCTGACAGCAGGCGCGAGATCTCGAATCGCTTCTTGGGCATCGGGGCTCCGTCAAAGGTCCGTCAGAGGAATGAGGCGGGACGCGGCGGGGGCGCCAAACGGGAACGCTCGACGATGCCAGGAGGCCCGATTCGCTCTCGGCCGTCATGAGGCCCGATCCCGAAATCCGGGGACAGCGAGGCGGGGGCTCGCCGGCGGCGGACGCGCTTTCATCTCAACGCGGTCGCCGAGACGGTGCATAAGTGTTAAGTGACGCACAGCGCTCTCTCAACGCCATGAGTTGATTCGTGCCGCAGTCATTCATCGCCCGCCTCACCGACCGTGGCGTGGTCTCTGTCATGGGACCGGATTCCGGAAGGCTGCTGCAAGGGCTCATCACCAACGACATCGGCCTCGTGGTCAGCCAGCCCGCCATCCATGCCGGTCTGCTCTCCCCTCAGGGCAAGATTCTGTTCGAGTTCCTGGTGGTTAGAGCGCATGACGGCTTTCTCCTCGACGTCGCACGCGACAGGGCCGCCGACCTCGTCAAGCGGCTCCTTCTCTACAAGCTCAGAGCGCACGTCGAGATCTGCGACGTGAGCTCGGAGTATGCAGTGCTGGCTGAGTGGGGGGAAAAGCCGGCGCCTGGCGCGGCTCCGTGGTTTGCCGACCCCCGGCTCGAGGCGCTCGGCTCGCGGGCCATCGTGCCGGCCGTCTCGGTGCCCCCAACCATCGAGGCCGCGAGCGCACTCGAGACGGACGCCGAGGCCTATCACGCCCACCGTATCGGTCTGGGTGTACCTGAAGGCGGAATGGACTATGCCTTCGCCGACGCGTTTCCACACGAGGCCCTGTTCGATCAGCTCAACGGCGTCTCGTTCACCAAGGGCTGCTACGTCGGACAGGAAATCGTCTCACGCATGGAGCACCGCGGCACGGCGAGGAGTCGCATCGTTCCCGTCGTGGCTCAAAGCGGACTGCCTCAGCCGGGCACGAAGATCATGGCCGGTGGCGTCGCCATCGGCGCGCTCGGCTCGACGGCGGGAGCCCGTGGCCTCGCGCTCCTGCGCCTCGACCGCGCTGCCGAGGCAAGGGAAACAGGCCTGGCGCTGACGGCCGCAGAGACGCCGATCGAAATCCAAATGCCCGCCTGGGCGCGGTTCACGCTCGCTCCGGCTTCTTCCGCATGAACGGGCTCACGCGGTCTCATGCAAAAAAAGGGTTGGGCTCGGGTGCTTGCTCCCTCCTCAGCCCCCTTCCGGAGCCTTGTCCGAGAGCTGGCCCATGGCCTCGACGGCGTGCGCGGCGTACATGACCGACGGGCCGGCACCCATGTAGACGGCCATGCCGAGCGTTTCCATGAGCTCCTCACGTGTCGCGCCCGCTCCGATGGCTGCCTTGACGTGGAAGGCGATGCAATCGTCGCAGCGGATGGCGACACCGATGGCAATCGCGATCAGCTCCTTGGTCTTGGTGTCGAGCGCGCCCGCCTTGAGAGCGGCCCCGGCGATGGCCGAGAAGCTCTTCATGACGTCGGACGCGCCACCCCTCAGCTCCCGCAGCGGCTGCGAAAGCGATCTCATGTGGTCCTTCCAGTCTGTGAGCATGGCGATATCCCCGGGTTTGCTGCACGGCCATTGATAGTTTCGAAGCCACGCGACATGATTGAGACAGATCAGAGCTTGGCGGAACGGAAAGCCGCAGCTCAGCGACAAGACGACAGGCCGATGCGCGCCAAACCCCTCGTTCGCTGCCCATGGAACGGCATAGGAGACCCCCTCTATGCGCGCTATCATGACGAGGAATGGGGCGTGCCGCACGGCGATGACCAGCGTCTTTTCGAGAAGCTCGTGCTCGAGGGGTTCCAGTCGGGGCTCTCGTGGCTCACGATCCTGAAGAAGCGCGACAACTTCCGCCGCGCCTTTCATGGCTTCGATGCGGAGCGCATCGCGCGCTACGGCGCTGGCGACATCGCGCGTCTGATGAGCGACGCCGGCATCGTGCGCAACAGGCTCAAGGTCGAGGCGACCATCGACAACGCGAAGGCCTATCTGGCGCTGAGGGAAGTGACGACGCTCGCCGCCTTTCTCTGGGATCGCAGCGAGGGGCGCGCACTCGTCAACCGATTTGCTGCCCTTTCCGAGATTCCCTCCGAGACGGCACAGTCGAAAGCCATCTCGAAGGCGCTCAAGGCCCGGGGCTTCCGCTTCGTCGGGCCGACCACAATCTACGCCTTTATGCAGTCGGTGGGCCTGGTGAACGATCATCTCGTCTCCTGTCACAGGCACGGGCCCTGCGCGCGGCTCCAGCGCAGCTTCAGGATCAAGCCGGCAGCCACGCCATGACCACCCGCAAGGAACGAGCAGCAACGGATGAGCCGCCTCGCGCCTGGCAGCGGATGCTTTCGGGGCGGCGGCTCGATCTGTTGGATCCGCAACCGGCGGACATCGCCATCGAGGACATCGCGCACGGTCTCGCCCGTGTGGCGCGCTGGAACGGGCAGACGATCGGGGCGCACGCGTTTTCTGTCGCCCAACACGTGCTGGTCGTCGAGGACATCGCCGCGGCATTAAATCCGGGCTGGCCCGACGCTTGGCGGCTTGCCGCGCTCCTGCACGATGCTCCCGAATATGTCATCGGCGACCTCATCAGCCCCTTCAAGACGGCGATCGGGCTCGACTACAAGGCCTTCGAGCACCGTCTTCTCGGCGCCATTCATCGCCGCTTCGGCCTGCCCCCCGAGCTGCCGGCAGACGTTAGCGCTGCGATCAAGCACGCCGACCGCATCGCGGCCTATCACGAGGCGACGGGGCTTGCGGGCTTCGAGCGCGACGAGGCCCGCCGCTTTTTCGGGGAGCCGGGCGGGATCGACGACGGACTTTCGGCGGTCTTGGCGCGGCTCGAGCCCTTGCCGGCCGCGGCCGCACAGCGGGACTTCCTGGCGCGCTTCCACCTCTTAGCTCCGGCCATTGTCTGATCGGCAACTGTCACAAGCGAAGAGTTGGCCGCCCTACTTACAGGGTTGGTCCCGTCGTCGCAGAATCCTGTGAGAAGGACGGGTCGAGCATCAGCATCTCGCTCGCCCGACGAATAGGCGGGGCATCTGCTCGTTGTCGTTTGAACGTCGCGCGTGGAAAATCAGTTGTACCCAAAAACGCCATGTTTCTCCCCTAGCCGGCCGACAGAGAGGAGAGTGCCATGTCTGAGGCTTCCGTGCGCCGCAGAGCTCGTTTGGCAACCGATTCCATGACAGGCAGCACGCTGTCTCCTGCCGCCCGCCCGGAGCCTGCGCGGGTCGAAATCGGCCTCAACGCAGCCATTGCTGCCGTCATTGACGATGAGCCCGTCGTTCTCACCATAAGGGGCGAAGCCGGTGACACCGGTGAGCTCGAAGGCCTTCCGTTTGGCCCGTTCTCCCCGAAAGAGCACCGCACGCTCGACAGCGGTCTGAGAGCTTGGGTCGCCGAGCAGACGGGCCTCGATCTCGGCTACGTCGAGCAGCTCTATACCTTTGGCGATCGGGGGCGCCACGCGGATCCCTCCGACCTCGCCCCGCACGTGGTCTCGATCGGCTATCTGGCTCTGACGAACGCGCGCTCGACCAAAGAGCTCTCCCGCGGCAGCTGGCGCAGCTGGTACCAGTTCTTCCCCTGGGAGGATTGGCGCCGGGGTCGCCCGGAGCTGCTCGTTGCCGAGATCGAGCCGCGTCTCAAAGAGTGGGCCGAGCGCCCGGTTCTCAATCCCAATCCAGCTCGTCCCCTCGACCGGACCGACCGCGTCCGCATCTGCTTTGGCCTCGATGGCGCTGCGTGGGACGAGGAGAAGGTGCTCGACCGCTACGAGCTCCTCTATGAAGCCGGTCTCGTCGAGGAGGCGCGCCGCGACGGCCGTGAGGCTTCGCTGGCCTGGGGCGGACTTCCGAAGCTCGGCAGCTCCATGCGCTTCGATCACCGGCGCATCCTCGCCACCGCCATCGGCCGCGTGCGCGGCAAGATCAAGTACCGCCCGGTCGTTTTCGAGCTGATGCCTCCCGACTTCACGCTCTATGAGCTGCAGAAGACGGTGGAAGCGATCCTCGGGCCGCATCTGCACAAGCAGAACTTCCGCCGGCTGGTCGAGAGCGCCGGCCTTGTCGAGCCGACCGGAGAGGTGAAGACCCGCACCGGCGGCCGTCCCGCGAAGCTGTTCCGTTTCCGCCGCGAGGTCCTGCTCGAGCGTCCTGCACCCGGTGTGCGCGTGAAGCCGGGGCGCGCGTGAGCCAGGGCGAGGCTGCGTGCCATCCAGACCGCAGAGTTTTGCCCGCTTTCGTGCGTGCCTCCCGCTTGAGGAGAATATCGACGCGGGATGTTCGCAGGGCTCGAGCGGCTGAAGGGGTAATCAGAGCATTTCGCTCCGACCCGCATTGAGGCATTCTTCTCTTTGCCGCCGCCGGGCTCTCTGCCGTGACCCGATTGATTAGGCTCTGTTCGCGATTGATATTGCCGCGGCCCCCCCGAGATGTGTGAATGCCGTAGCCATCAAGGGGAGGGGGATCGGAGAGGAGGGCGCTCCTGCTCGAGAGAGGCGAAAGGGCCGCCATGAGGATCGGCGGCGAGCCCCTCCGGCGGACGGAACAGCCTCAACAACAATGACGAGCAGAGCCATTTATTAAGCCTGTCTGCTGTATTCAATCCAGTGTGGAGAGCTCGATCCGCCTGGAGGGCATGGCGTATGTCGGAAACGTCGGCAAAGACCAACCACGGCCTCGATCGGCTGCGGCTCTGGATCGTCATTGTGCCGCTAAGGATCGCCGGCTTCATTTTCCTTGCAATGGGGGTGGGCAAGATCATCATCGCGTCGGGGACAGCGCCGCCGCAAAGGGCCAGCGTCGAAGGCGTCGTGATCAGCAAGTCCGAGAAGCCCGTGGCCGGCCAGGATCGAAAGATCCTCAGCATCACTGTCGCGCCCGACAAGACTCCTCTGAGGCGCGTGAGGCGCGTGCTCGATGAGACGCGCTGGACCGCGATCGCGGTCGGTGACCGATACGCCGATCCTGTTCGCGGGGCGCCGGCTCCGGGGCCGGACGTGGGCGCGATATGGGGCGGGATCCGTTCCGCGTTCGTTGGACTGCTCCTTCTTGTTATGGCGCGACTGTGCCGTCGCGCCCATGCCCGGCGCCTCGCTCGCCTGACGCGGCCCATGTCGTCGCCGGAGCGCGATCTCAATGCGACGCTCAAGAAGCTGACGATCATGGCCGCTGAGATGAATTCGAAGGTCAAGGCGGGATCTGCGACCGTCAGGGCTCTGGAGGTGAAGAGCGGGTCGGTGCGCAAAGACCCGTCTGCGCCCAAACCGGCTGCTGCGCCGAAGCCTCCGGCGCGCCGCACGGCGACCGTCACACGCGCCGGATGGTTCTGAAGGGCCGAGGCTGAAGCCGTGTCACGCCGCGATGCCAGTTGAAGCTGGAAGGGCCCCGGCTCACATATGCGGACGATCCTGTCGCGTCGCTTCCAGTGGGCTCGCAACATGCCGGCGCAACCCCGCGAATAATCTCACAAAGAGCAGAAAACGAATAGAGCGGTTGGCCTTAATTCCAACACGCAGGCAAAGCTCACTTCCTCTCGGATCACTCAACATCAGGGAGGACAAGATGGCTTTCACTCGCAAACACGATCCGGCGCAATCCGTCGCTGCCGGAGGAGACGCACGCGCCCCCGCGATGAGCTTTTCAGTGCCACAGCAGGGTCAGAAGGTCGGCATGGCGCTCCAGGAGCAGCTCGTGGAATCGGTGATCGGCAACGATCTATCCATCGAAGGCGACGCGATCACCATTCGCTGCAAAGGCTCGCTGACCGTCAACGGCAACATTCAGGCCGACTTGCACTCACGCAGGCTCCAGGTGGGCAAGGACGCTGTCGTCAGCGGCGCCATCTCCGCCGATACGGTCGACGTCTTCGGCCGCGTGCAAGGGGCCATTCTCGGCGCGAAAGTCGTGCTCCATACTGGCGCCGACGTCGAGGGCGACATCATGAGCCAGCTACTCTCGGTCGAGGAAGGCGCAAACTTCGACGGGCGCTCGCGGCGCGTCACCGATCCGGCCGCCATCGTGCCGCAACTCGAAAGCACCTCTAAAGCCGCGGACAAGAGCCACACTCAGCAGCCATTCCCGATGCAGGAGTCGCGGCCAGCCGGCCGCTCCGGTCTTGTGAGCGTCAACTGAAGGCGACTGTGCACGGAGCCTCTGGTATCGAGGTGATACGACAATCGCGCCGCGCGGGGCGGCGCTCCCGGCTTTGCTACGGCGCGTGTCCAGCGGATTGAGATGTGAGCCTGCTTCGCAAGCCGCAGAACCCATGCGGCCTCACCTCCCGAGATCCATCAGCGTCTTGACATGCACGGCGACCGACTTGGCCAGGCCCTCGAGGTCGTAGCCGCCTTCGAGCATGGAGACGATGCGCCCTTTGGCGTGCCGCTCTGCTACCTTGCCGATCTCCTCGGTTGCCCACATGAAATCCGCCTCGACGAGTCTGAGCCCGCCCAGGGGATCGCGCTTGTGCGCGTCGAAGCCGGCCGAGATGATGATGAGATCGGGCGCGTGGTTGTGGAGTGGCGTCAGGATCCGCTCGGTGAAGGCCCGCTTGAAAACCTCGCCGTCGTCGCCTTCGCGCAGGGGCGCGTTCCAGATATTGCCGACCCCGGTTTCCGAAAGCTCGCCCGTGCCGGGAAAGAGCGGCATCTGGTGCGTCGAGCCGTAGAAAAGGTCCTTGTCTGACCAGAAGACATCCTGCGTGCCGTTGCCGTGGTGGACGTCGAAATCGACGACCGCCACGCGCTCGACGCCGTGCGTCCGGCGCGCATAGAGGCCGGCGATGGCCGCGTTGGAGAAGAAGCAGAAGCCCATCGCGCGGTCGCTCTCCGCATGGTGGCCGGGCGGGCGTACCTCGCAAAAGGCGTTGGCGGCCTTGCCCGTCATCACCTGATCGACCGCCTCGAGCCCGGCGCCGAGGGCCCGCATCGCCGCCTCCCAGGTGCCGGGCGACATGACCGTGTCGCCATCGACGTAGAGTTGCTCGCGGGTGCGCACCGCCTCCGCCGCCTTTTTCATGCGGTCGAGATGCCATTCCGAATGGGCGAGCAGGATCGCCCGCTCGGTGTCGTTCCTGAGCGGCGCCTCGGCGCGCCTCAGCCCGGCGAAGGCCTCATGAGCGAGGAGCCTGTCGATGGCCCGCAGCCGGTCCGCCCGCTCCGGGTGCCCGAAACCGGTGTCATGGTCCAGAAAGCAGGGGTGTGTCAGGAGCAGCGTAGTCATGGGGAGCGGACTTTTGTTGATGGTCGAGGCCGGTAATGCGTCCCCCACATTAACGAAGCCAAGGGAAAGGGCTAGGCCCCGGCCGGGCCGTAAACCAAACTCCACAATGTTATAGCTTTAAGCGGTCGGCCGCTGCCGGCGGACTTCGGCCGAAGCTCGCAAGTCGGACACCCCCCGCCGGGGCGAGGCTACTATTCCAGGCGCCCGGATTGAATTTTTCCTGCCGGGCTGCTTCGATCTGCGGGCGGAGGGGTTTTGGGAGGGGACGAAGCGCAGTCATGGCGATGACGATCGCCGTTGCGAACATGAAGGGCGGAGTCGGCAAGACTGCGTCCGTGATCAGCCTTGCCGAGACGCTTGCCGCCAATTCCGTCGAGCGCGCCGCCAAGGGCCAGGACAAGAGGAAGTCCATCCTGGTCGTGGACCTCGATGCCCAGGCCAGCGCCTCGTTTGCCCTGGCCGGCGACGAGAAGCTGTTAACCCTGATCAAGCAGGGCCGTACCCTGGACGGCTTCCTGGACCGCTTTCTCGTGAGGCGCGAGGAGGTCGACTTCGGGAGCTTCGTCACGCGCCAGATCAGCGACGTCTCCCATCGCAACGCGCCGCTCGATATCGGGCTCCTGGCATCGAGCCCGCGGCTCAGGATCGTCGAGCGCAACCTGCTCCTGTCTCTCACCCGCGGTGGCTACAGCCTCGACAAGGTCGAGCACGACTTCTACCAGCTTCTGTCGGGGCGCATTCGGGCGCTGAGCGTCGGCTTCGACTACGTGATCTTCGACTGTCCGCCGGGAATCTCCGTGCTGACCGAGATCGCGCTTCGCCTTGCCGACATCACCATCGTGCCGACCATTCCCGATTTTCTGTCGCTCCTCGGTCTCGATGCTTTCACGCAGAACATCTGGTCGCGCCTCTCGAAGGGCCCGAACGGACTGCCGCCGCCAAGGAGTGTGCCCTACGTGCTGATCAACCGCCGCCGTCCGATCGCCATGCACGACAAGAAAGTCTCGGAGCTGCGCCGGCGGGTCGCGGAAGGCCGGGCCGACTACCGGGTGTTCATCACCGAAATTCCCGACGCGGAAGGCGTGCCAGAGGCCCTCGAGCGCGTCACCACGTTCCCCAACTACGTGCAGAAGTGGAATGCCGAGCTCCGGTCCCACCTCGTGGACCTCGCGAGCGAGGTCGATTCCCTGCTAGCGGTGCCCCCATGACCCTTTCCCTCGACGGCTACGACGTGTTTCGGCGCATCGGCTCGAACGCGTCGCTCTTCCCCGATCTCAAGGCAGAGATCGCGCGCCTCGCCGAAGCGCTGGTCAGGAAGCATCTGACCCAGCGTCCGCTCGACCTCACCGGCTGGAGCCGGATCGTCGCGGTTCTCGGCGACGATACTATCGGGCTCGTCCTGCAGACGCTCGATCCCGTCGCCCTCAAGGGGCTCGTGCGCCAGCTCGATCCGCACTGGACTCCCGGCAAGTCACGCAAAGGGACGAGCGTGGAGAAGCATTTGATCGACCTTGCTCATAAGCGCAGGCGCCGGTCGCGGAAAGCGCCTGCTGCCGCAAAGCTGCAGAAGGAGCCGCGCGCGCGCGCCTTGCGAGCCAAGAGCGATCCCGCACGCCGAGCCGCCAGTCCGTTCGGGACCACCTCGATGGGCCCGGACCGTGAAAGGTAGCCCGGCTCACGGCGAGGTGCGCTGAAACGGAAAGGCGAGCTGCCCGAGCAGCCCTGGCGGCACTGGGGTCTGCGTTCCGAAGTGCCTGGGCAGACGATCCTGCGGCATGTAATAGGTGCCGAAAAGGATGTCCCAGACGGGAAAAAGACCGGCAAAGTTCTTGTCCTGGGCCTCGGTCTCTGAGCTGTGATGCCAGCGGTGGAAGCGCGGGCTCGCGATGACGCTGCGGAGCGGACCCCAGTCCCAGTCGAGATTGGCGTGCAACAGGATGGCGAAAAGAGCCAGCACGGGCGCGACCCCGGCTGCTGCGGCCGGAGCGAAGCCGAGCCCGAGCAGGGGCAGAATGGTCATGAGGCGCTGCAGGAGCTCATTCACGGGGTGCACGCGGGTCGCCGAAAGCCAGTCGAGCGCAGCCGACGAATGATGCACGGCGTGGAATCGCCACAGGCGCCGCCCGTGAAACAGGCGATGCATCCAATATCCCGAGACGTCGGCGATCACCAGCATCAAAAGGGCCTGAAGCGCGTAAGGCAAGCGCGCGAGCGGGCCGAATCCGCCGAGGATCAGATTTTTGTCGAGGGTCCCGTAAATGACGACTGCGATGACGGCAACGGCCAGGAGCACGGCGAAGCCCACGACATAGTGGGCCGCGAACGGTGTGAAGATCCAATAGGCAATGTCCGTTGCCAGGCCCGGGCGCAGGATCGGTGTGCGCAGCTCGCTGGGACGGCGCAGCTCGAGCGCGCGGAAGAGGGCGAACAGCACGAGAAACCCGATGATCAACCCTGAGAGCGTCGGCGCGCGCATCGTGTCAGTCTCCGTGAGGTGCACAGACCTGCCGTACGCCGCAGTCTTCCTCGGCATTTCGGGCGCAAGTGCGGCCGTTGCCGGGGCGAGAAGAGTTGGTCGCCGATGTTCATGCTCACCCCGGTGCAGAGAGACCCGCGAGCCGTGCGATGGTGACGCCGGGCGGCGGGCGCATGTCGGCTGGTACGAAGAAGTCGGGCGCGAGCGGCTTGCCGGGATTGACGCTATAAAGGTCGAAATTCTTGATGCCGCCGACCTCGTGCAGGAATGTGTCGTCGATCAGGAAGCGGCCGGAGAAGCTTGCCGAGGGCTGCCGGAAGATGAGATGGGCCGCATCCGCCATGATCTCAGGCCTGCGGCTCATGGCCATCAGCCTTTCGCCGCCGAGCAGATTGTTGACGGCTGCGGTGGCGATGGTGGTGCGCGGCCAGAGCGCATTCACGGCAACGCGATGCGGTCTGAGCTCCTCTGCGAGCCCCAGGACGCAGAGGCTCATGCCGTACTTCGCGATCGAGTAGGCGACGTGGCCTGCGAACCACTGGGGCTTCATGTCGAGCGGGGGCGACAACATCAGGACGTGCGGATTGGCGGCCTTCTTCAAGTGCGGGAGGCAGGTCTTGGTGGTGAGAAACGTACCGCGCGTGTTGATGCCGAACATGAGGTCGACGCGCTTCATGTCGGTCTTCTCGATGGGCGAGAGAGAGATGGCGCTCGCGTTGTTGACGCAGATGTCGATGCCTCCGAATGTCTCGACGGTCTTTGCGACCGCGGCTTCGACCTGCTCCTCATGGCGGATGTCGCATACGATCGGCAGGGCCTTGCCGCCGGCCTTCTCGATGGCCTCGGCGGCCGAAAAGACAGTGCCTTCGAGCTTCGGATTGGGCTCGGCGGTTTTTGCGGCGATGGCGACGTTGGCGCCGTCACGCGCCGCGCGCCGGGCAATGGCAAGGCCGATGCCGCGGCTCGCCCCGGTTATGAAAAGCGTCTTGCCTTTGAGATCGGTCATCGTGGGCTCGCTCCTAATGTGAAATCCATGGTTGGTCTCTAGTACCCGGAATCATAATTCCCTGACTAGAGCGCTTTCCGCCTGATGTGGATCGCACGGCCGTCGGTTGGGTCAAGCGTAGCGCGACCCAACATCTAACGGCTGGCACAAAGTCGTTGGGTCGCGGCCCGCTGGAGAAGCGGGCCTTGACCCAACCTACGTGGAGAACGCTCAAGATCAAGGCGCGCCGCCCGATCGTCTCAGGCGGGGCTGCCGGCCGCCTTTCTCAGGATCCAGCGGATGAAACGGAACGGCGCCGTGAGCACGTTCCAGAGCTGCACGGCCATTGTCGCGGCGAAGGCCGGCATTCCCACAATGGAGGCAAAGACGAGAAGAAAGGCGAGCCCGCGCGCGGCCCTCGCGGCATGATAGCCCGTTCCGCCCGCGTAGTCCGTTCGCTGCTCCGGCGGCCACAGCCGCCGCCACCAGGAAAAGGAGAACTCCCAGCCGAGGAAGGCGAATGCGATCGAGCCGAGATAGAGAAACTGGAGGACCGACGGGATGCCGGGAATGACGCGCAGATCGAGCTCCTCCTGCCGCTCCTTGTCCCGGGTATGCAGGGTGACGGCATGCACGCCGACATTGCCGGTCGTGTGTCCGAGGAGGTCGCCGATCCAGCTGTCGACGCCGTCCGGAAGCGGCACCGGGGATTGGTGCGCCGGCACGGCCTGGAGCACGACGCGCCCCAACGTGTCGCGGCTGGCCGTGACCGTGAGCTCCCTGCTGCCGGCCGCCAAAGCATTGAGGAAATCGCCATAGGTCGCTCGCTTCAGCGCCTCGTCGAGGCCCTGAACCTCGACCGTTTGCCAGAGCCAGTTGCGTCCCCCCGGCTGGTGCGACGCCGGGGAATGCAGCACGACGAGATTGACGTCGGCAGCCTCTGCCTCACGACGGAGGCTCATGAGATCGAGGCGTGCTTCGGCCCCCTGCGCCCCACGGAACACCAGGGCGTCGCCTTCGATGCGGCCCGATAGGATGGCGGTCTGCCCCTTGATCCTCAAGAGGGCGCCACCGAGGGCGGCAGGGTCGATCGGGTCGACGAGCGCCATCTTTGTCTTGGGATCGAAGCGGGGCACCGAGCCGAGCCGTCCCGGCCCACCCGGCTCGAGGGCGATGACGCGGACGTTCGAGGCGCTGAGACTCCGGCCAAGATGGAACACTGCCTCGTTGAACAGCGCACGGTCGGCGATCTCGATCGTGAGGTTGTTGCCGGCCTCGGCGAGAAGCTTGCCGCCGCTCTCGTGCGGCGCGCGGCGCAGCCGGTAGCTTTTCCCTCCGTCCACGAGATGAAGCTCCGCCCCGGCCGGAAGCGCATCAATGAGCTTTCCTCCGTCGAACACCGTGTCCTCGGACAGGTAGAGCGACAGCTTTCCGCCCGGAGACATCTCCGGCGCGAGCGTGCTCGTGACGCGTGCGAGCTCATCCGCCGTGGCCGCCGTGAACACCTCGCCTTCGCGATTGACGAACTTCCAGTGGCCTTCGGGAGTGGCGTGGGCGGCCAGTGCCGCGGCGCCCTTCTCCGGTGCGGGCAGCCTCGCGACGTGCTGGGCTGCGTTGTCGAGTGCACCGAGACCGAGCTTGCCGGTTCTGGCCCCCGCCTCACCAGCCTCATCGGCGAGGCGCGCAAGCCGGGAGAGCCAGCCGGCCTCGGCCTCACTGATCGTGAGAGCGGCCAAGACGGCCGCCGCTAGGGCGACGGCGGTCGCCCGGGCCCGAAAGGGGGTGTGCGGCAAAGGTCGGCTCATGAAGATCAACGTCATCTGATCAACGTGCGTGAGGTGCAAGTTGCATCACCCGGCCCTGCGAAGCTTGGCGAAATCCGGGCGCCGCTTCTCGAGGAATGCGGAAAAGGCCTCGCGCGCCTCGGGCTCCTTGAGAAGCTCCAGGAACGCGGCAGTCTCCTCGTCGGATCGCGCGAGCACCAGACCCGGATCGGGTCTCAAGAATGCCCGTGAGCGGCGCAGCGCCTCAGGCGGCTTGGCGGCGAGCCGGAGGGCAGAGGCGAATGCCACGGCCTCGGCCTCGCCGTCGGCGACGACGGAATTGACGAAGCCCGCTTCCCGCGCCCGCTCGGCGCCGAAAGTCTCGCCGAGCACCAGAAGCTCGAAGGCGCGCGCGTGCCCCATGATCTGAGGCGCAAGCAGGCTCGAGGCGTTCTCAGGGACGAGACCGAGATCGAGGAACGGCGTCGAGAACGTCGCGCGCCGGCTCGCATAGACGAGATCGCAATGGAAGAGGAGCGTAACGGCGACGCCGACCGCCGGCCCGTCCACGGCCGCGATCATCGGTTTTTTGATGACGGGCAGCAAGTGGAGGAAGCGGAGGGCACCGCCGGTCGCGCCTGCGTCTCCCGCGGCATTGGCAAGGAAGTCGTTGACGTCGTTGCCGGCCGAGAAGAAGCCCTCCGATCCGAGGAACACGTGCACGGCCACTTGGGCGTCTGCCTCTCCTTTTCCGAGCGCATCGCCCATCGCCTCGTACATGGCGCGCGTGATGGCGTTCTTCTTGCCGGGACGGGTGAAACGAATGGTCTGAAAGCCGTCGACCCGGCGCGTCTCGATTTCGGCGGTCATTTTCGCTCACCCCGTGTTGCGATCGGCCCGATGATAGTCCGCCGGAATGGTCTTCGCCACTTGAATGCGGAAGCGCAGGATCCGGTGCGCGCCCTCGGTACCAGAAGGCTCTTTTTTTGTGCTCTGACGGCGCGAAGCACAAATGCTATGTGTAGGGACGTGTCTCGAGGCACCGGGGAGGGCGGTCGTCCGAGGCCCGGCGGAGAAAAGACGGCACGGCCGATGGGCACGGAATTGGACGAGATCGCGCTCTTTGCCGAGAGGCTGGCCGACACGGCCCGGCGGCTGGGACGAAAGTACTTTCGCGCGACGAGCGGCTTCGAGCTAAAATCGGACAGGAGCCCGGTCACGGTCGCGGACCGCGCCATCGAGGCGGCACTGAGACGCGAGATCGAGCGGGCCTTTCCCCATCACGCCATCTGCGGCGAGGAAATGGGTCTCACCAATAAGGGCTCCCGCATGTGGGTGATCGATCCCATCGACGGCACACTGAGCTTCATCACCGGCACGCCGTCCTTCGGCACTCTCATCGCCTACGTCGAGGAGGGCGTGGCGAAGGTTGGCGTGATCGAGCTTCCCATTCCCGGCGAGCGCTGGGTCGGCGCGAGGGGCATCACGATCGCGAACGGCTCCATCGTGCAGACGAGCGGCTGCACGGCGTTGCAGGAAGCGCGCATATCCACGTCCTCGATCGACTATTACGCGGGCGATGAATGGCCCCGCTACGACGCGCTGAGCCGCCGGGCGGCGCTGAGGCGGTTCGGCGGCGAATGCTCGCAGTGGGGCTTGCTCGCATCGGGCCACCTCGACGTCGTCTCGGACGGCGACATGCATCCTCACGACTTCCTGGCCCTTATCCCGGTCGTCGAGGGAGCGGGTGGGGTGATCACCGACTGGCACGGGCGCACGCTCACGCCCGATTACTTCGGCCCGGTCATCGGCTCGGCAACGCCAGAGCTGCACGAAGAGGCTCTTGCGGCTCTGTGAAGCGACGCGGTGCGAGGCGGGGTGCTCACCGCCGTCCGAACAGCCGCTCGATGTCAGAGAGCTTCAACTCGACGTAGGTGGGCCGGCCATGGTTGCACTGACCGGAATAGGGCGTCGCCTCCATGTCGCGCAACAATGCGTTCATCTCCTGAGGCGAGAGCCGCCGGCCCGCGCGCACGCTGCCGTGGCAGGCCATGCGCGAGCAGATGGCCTCGAGCCTGTCCCTGAGCGTTAACCCCTGCCCTTCCCCGAGGATCTCTGCGGCGAGGTCCTTGACGAGGCCATCGACATCGCTGTCCCCCAGGAGGGCCGGCACCTCGCGCACCGCGACGGCGCCGGTGCCGAACGGCTCGAGCACGAGACCGAGCTCGGCCAGCTCCGCCTCCTTCTCGTGAAGCACCCCCGCCTCGTCCTCGCCGACCTCGACGATGGCCGGAATGAGCAGGCCCTGGCGTGCAACGCCGCCGTTGGCGAGCATCCTCTTCATGCGCTCGTAGACGAGGCGCTCGTGGGCGGCGTGCTGATCGACGATGACGACCGAGCTCCGCGTCTGGGCGACGATGTAGGTCTCGTGGAGCTGTGCCCGCGCCGCACCGAGCGGACGGTCGAGAAGCTCCTCCGGGATGGGATCGGCGTGGGCGCGGGCATCGGCGCTCGTCGCATCGAAGGCCGCAAACGGGGCCTGCATGGCCTCGGCAAAGCCGCTTGGCCAGATGGGGTCCGCCCCTGCCGGTCCAACCCGAGCCTCCGGCGAATAGGGGCCGCGCGGCGTCCACCCCGCTGAAGCGGACGCCGGAGCCAGCCTTGCCATCGCATCGAGCGTCGCCGCGCCTCCCTGCGCGCTGGCGCGGTGGCCTGCCGCCTCGAGCGCGTGCTGCAGAGCGCCGATCATGAGCGCGCGCACCCGGCCTGCATCGCGAAAGCGCACCTCGGCCTTGGCGGGGTGAACATTGACGTCGACGTCGGAGGGCTCGAGCGAGACGAAGAGCGCGAGTAGAGGGTAGCGTCCGCGCGGAATGAGATCGCCGTAGGCGGCCCGCACGGCGCCGGCGATGAGCTTGTCCTTCACAGGCCGGCCGTTGACGAACAGGAATTGCTGCGACGGATCGGGGCGATGCAGCGTGGGAAGGCCGGCGAAGCCCGCGATTCGGACCCCGTCGCGCTCCCCCGCGATCTCGAGTGCGTCCGCCAGAAACTCGTGGCCCATGATGCGTCCGAGCCGCTTCAGGAGTCCATCGGCCGACGCGCCGGCAGGGGGCAGCCTCAGGCCCGCGCGCTCGCCCGTCGTCAATGTGAAGCCGATCTCGGGATGCGCCATGGCGAGCCGGCGCACGATCTCCTGGGTCGCCATGTTCTCGGCGCGCTCGGACTTCAGAAACTTGAGGCGCGCAGGTGTCGCCGAGAACAGCTCGCGCACCTCGACGCGCGTTCCGGCATTGAGCGCCGCAGGCCTCGAGCCGCTCTTTGCTCCGCGATCAACGACCACCTCGAAGCCGTCGCACTCACCCCTTTTGCGCGAGGCGATCGAGAGATGGGCAATCGAGCCGATCGACGGCAGCGCCTCGCCGCGAAACCCGAGCGTGCGGATGTCGAGGAGATCGTCCTCCGGCAGCTTGGACGTGGCATGGCGCTCGACGGATAGAAGAAGGTCGTCCTTGCTCATGCCGCCGCCATCGTCGCTGACTCGGATGAGCGAGAGCCCGCCGGCCGCCGTCACGATGCCGATCTCGGTTGCTCCCGCGTCAATGGCGTTCTCGACGAGCTCCTTGACGACGCTCGCCGGCCGCTCGATCACCTCTCCGGCGGCGATGCGGTTGACGGTCTCTGGCGGCAGCTGGCGAATCGGCATGGGGCGGAGTCTAACGGTCCGACGGGGACGAAGTTAGACCTCGGCCCCGGTTTGAACAGGTAATCCGCGGCAAACGGGGACACCATCGCTAGCGGCGGTGCGCCTGGATGAGCCTGTTACGATGGTGTCCCCATTGCCCCCTTCCAGCGCCGTCATGGCTCCGTGCGGAGCGACATGATGTAGGCGACGATGTCCCGGATCTCGGACATGGTGAGCTGGATGGTCGGCATCTCGGGGTGCGGAATGATGATGGCGCCCGCGAGCCGCTGTGGCGTCTGATCCTTGCGGTTCGCAATGGCCGGAAAGGGTGGCGCCATCTGCGTTCCGGAAAACTTGGCGTCCCGGCTCGCGAGATGGCAGTTCGAGCAGAGGCGCTCCGCCAGATCGCGTCCATGTCCCTTGTCGGACAGCCCGGGTTGAGCGGGAGCCGGGCTCGCAGCCAGGAGCGCCGCGATGGGGAGGACCGCGAATACGGCTTGCAGTCTTGCCGTCATGTCTTCCACCCCCGTCAATGCCGCGCCTCCTTATCCGGCCGGCATATCACGGCGCGAGCCTGTAGGCAGCGTGGCAACTGATGCAATTCCCCATGATATCCCGGAGATCCTTGAGGACCTCGGCGCGCGACGTCCCCTTTCGCGCCTTCTCGGCGAGCTTGTCGAACTTGTCGTGCGTATCGAAGCTTATCGATGAGAAGCCGAGCGGAAGCTTGAGGCCCGTCACCGGCGCGACGCCCTGCAACATCTTGGCGCCCGACTCGGCCGCGATATCCGGCACGAGCGCGATCCTGTTGTCGGCCATGGCCGCGACGAGACTTTGAATGGTCTCGAGGTACTTCCTCATGCCCGCGAGCAAGGCCGCGGTCTCGGCGGGAGAGAGCGACACCGCCTCGCGCGGATCGCCCTTTGCCTCAGGAGGCTGCTGAGCCCAGGAGGTGAGCGCGGCGATCATGGCGGCGAGCAGTACGATTGCAGCCGGGCCGATGCGGCGGAATGGGCTCATGGTGCGCGGCTCCCGTTGGGCCAGTGTTTGTCGCAACTTGCTCGAAAGGAGCGGATTTGGGCGTCTCCTGCCTTGATCGCGGTCACAGACGGGCACGAGGCTCCTTCTCCCCGCGCGCGGGCCGGGGGTCGGGGCGAGGAGGGGTGAGTGTGCCGCCTCGCGCCGGATGCGGCGCTTGACATACCGATTCGCTGCCTCTCGTTTGACGTCGATCAACTAAAGGCCCGGGTTGGCGTGCGCTGGCAGGGCCGTCTCCAGCCTCTGTTTACGCCTCTTTGTCAGACTTGCTCCCGGATTGGGGTCAAAGCGGAGGCGGACGGCATGATCGCCGGCACGGACTTCAAGTCGCGCTTTGGCGCGTGGTACGCGCGCGAGAGCGCGACAACGAACTACGATGTCTTCATGCGGCTGCCCGCGCTCCTCTATTTCTCGCTCGGCATCTGGGCTCAGGGCTCGGTCGTCGCCGGCGTTGTTGTGAATGATCAGGGTCTCGCACCGGCTCTCTGGCTGACCACCATCGCCGCGCGGGCGGCGATGCTCGCGGTGATGGTCGTGTTCGCCGCGCTGACGCTCGTGCGCTCGCGGCCGGTCGCACGCTCGGAAGGTCTCGGCCCGCGCATCACGGCCATACTCGGCGCGGGGGCCTTCTTCGGTTTTGCGTTCCTCGAGCGCGCCGAGCCGGCGCTCAACTGGGAGCTTGCTTCCACGCTCCTCATCGCCTCGAGCGGAATTCTGACAAGCCTCGTCGTCCTGGGTCTCGGACGCTCGTTCAGCACCATGCCCGAGGCGCGCCGCCTCGTCACCACCGGCCCTTACGCCCTGGTGCGCCATCCCCTCTACGCCGCTGAGGCGCTCGCGACCATCGGCATCGTGCTGCAATTCCGCTCGGGAGCAGCGCTCGCGCTTCTCGCCGCCCAGCTCGCGCTGCAGGTGCGCCGCATGAACTATGAGGAAGCCGTGCTCACGCGCGCCTTCCCCGAGTACGCCGCCTACGCCCGCAGCACCAGCCGCATCGTTCCGGGCGTTTTTTGAGCCTTCTTGTAGGGTGGGTTAGCGGCGCCAGCCGCGTATCCCACCATCTCGATCGCAGGCCTATCAGACAAAGCCGGCGGGTTACACATCGCTAACCCGCCTTCTAATGGTTCCTACGTGTTGCCATTCCCTCACGAGCACCCGCTCGTGCTGCCACACGTGTCGCACTTCAGGCACGTGCCGTTCCGCACCATGGTGAAGTTGTGGCACTCGGGGCAGGAGACGCCCTCGTAACCGCGCAGCTTCGCTTCCGCGATGCGGTCGGCCGTGGTCGATCGCGCTTTGACCGTCACCTTCTGTGCCTCAACCACCGTGCGCTGAAACATGACCTCGGTGTCGGGCTTCAAGGCCGTGGTGCCCTCGGTCGCGGGATAGAGCGCGGTCAGGTCGTCCTGCATGCGGACGACCGCATTGACGCCGCCGCCGGAGCTGGCGCCCGCCCCGCGCGAGGCGGCGATCCTGAGCGGCGTGCCGCGCATGAAGCCCCTGGACACGACTTTCGTCACGCTCTCGGGCAGATCGAGATCGAGCTGGGCGTCCGTGGCGACGTCGCCCGAGCCCAATCCCGTCTCGCCCACGATCTCGCGTGGGTCGACGTGGGCGAGGTCGTGACGGGCAAGATACGACACGGCGAGCTCGCGGAAGATGTAGTCGAGAATGGAGGTCGCGTTCTTGATGGTCTCGTTGCCCTGCACGAGGCCCGCCGGCTCGAAGCGGGTGAAAGTGAAGGCCTCCACGTACTCCTCGAGCGGCACGCCGTACTGGAGCCCGAGAGAGACGGCGATGGCGAAGTTGTTCATGAGGCTGCGGAAGGCGGCGCCCTCCTTGTGCATGTCGATGAAGATCTCGCCCAAGCGCCCGTCGTCGTACTCGCCCGTGCGCAGGTAGACCTTGTGGCCGCCGACGGTGGCTTTCTGCGTGTAGCCCTTGCGCCGTCCCGGCATGCGCTCGCGCTCCTGCACCGCGCCCTTCTCGCGCGCGGCCGCAAGCTCGGATTCGAGCTCCCCGACGCGCTGGGCCAGCTTCTCGGCCAGCGCCGCCGCGCGGTAGCTCGCCGGATTGGAGGCGAGGAGCGCGTCCTGCGCGTCCTCCTGCTCGTCGTCGGTGTCGCCCAGAACCTGCGCGTTCAACGGCTGCGACAGCTTCGAGCCGTCGCGGTAGAGCGCGTTGGCCTTGAGCGCGAGCCGCCAGGACAGCATGTAGCTCTCCTTGCACTCCTCGACGGTGGCCTCGTTCGGCATGTTGATGGTCTTCGAGATGGCGCCCGAGATGAACGGCTGCGACGCCGCCATCATGCGGATGTGGCTCTCGACCGAGAGATAGCGCTTGCCCGTGCGCCCGCAGGGGTTGGCGCAGTCGAACACCGGCAGATGCTCGGGCTTCAGGTGCGGCGCACCCTCGACCGTCATGGTGCCACACACGTGGTTGTTGGCCGCCTCCACGTCCTTCCTCGAGAACCCGAGATGGGCGAAGAGATCGAACGCGGGGTCGTTGAGCTTCTCGGACGGCACCTTGAGTGTGCCCGTCAGGAACTCCTCGCCGAGGGTCCACTTGTTGAACACGAACTTGATGTCGAAGGCGGTGGCGAGCCCGCTCTCGATGGTGGCCAGCGCTTCGTCGGTGAAGCCCCTCGCCTTGAGACTCGCGTGGTTGATGGCCGGGGCCTGGCGCAGCGAGCCGTGGCCCACCGCGAAGGCCTCGATCTCGGCGATCTCGTGCTCCCTGTAGCCGAGCGCGCGCAGAGCTTCCGGCACCGACTGGTTGATGATCTTGAAGTAGCCGCCGCCGGCGAGCTTCTTGAACTTCACGAGCGCGAAGTCGGGCTCGATGCCGGTGGTGTCGCAGTCCATGACGAGGCCGATGGTGCCCGTGGGGGCGATGACCGTCGCCTGCGCGTTGCGGAAGCCATGCGCCTGGCCGAGCCCGATGGCGTGGTCCCAGGCGCGCTTGGCGGCTTCCACAAGACGCTGATCGGGACAGCTCTTGTGGTCGAGCGGCACGGGCGCCGTCGACAGCCTCTCGTAGCCGTGGCGCTCGCCGTAGGCCGCGCGACGGTGGTTGCGGACGACGCGCAGCATGTCGGCGCGGTTCGGCTCGAAGCCGGGGAACGGCCCCAGCTCCTGGGCCATCTCGGCGGAAGCAGCGTAGGAGGCACCCGTCATGATGGCGGAGATGGCGCCGCAGATGGCGCGGCCTTCCGCAGAGTCGTAGGGGATGCCCGACGCCATCAGGAGGCCGCCGATGTTGGCGAAGCCCAATCCCAGCGTCCGGTAGCGATAGCTGAGCTCCGCGATCTGGCGCGACGGGAACTGCGCCATCAGAACGGAAATCTCGAGCACGACCGTCCACAGCCGGCAGGCGTGCTCGAAGGCCTCGATGTCGAAGTCGGCAGATCGGCAGGTCGGCAGATCGGCAGATCGGGTCTCGCCGACTGCCGACTTCCTGAACATCATCAGGTTCAACGACGCGAGGTTGCACGCCGTGTCGTCGAGGAACATGTACTCCGAGCACGGGTTCGAGGCGCGGATCGGCCCTGACTTCGGGCACGTGTGCCAGTCGTTGATGGTGGTGTGGAACTGGATGCCGGGATCGGCGGACGCCCACGCGGCGTTGCCGATACTCTCCCAGAGATCGCGCGCCTTCAGCGTCTTCACGACCTTCTTCGAGGTGCGCGAGGTGAGCTGCCAGTCCTTGTCCTCGACGACGGCATTGAGGAAGTCGTCGGTGACGCGCACCGAGTTGTTCGAGTTCTGGCCCGAGACCGTGAGATAGGCCTCGCTGTCCCAATCCGTGTCGTAGGTCGGAAAGTCGATGTCCTTGTAGCCCTGCTTGGCGAACTGGACGACGCGGAGCACGTAGCTCATCGGCACGCTGTCGCGCTTGGCCTCGCGTATGGCCTGCTTGAGCTTGGGGTTCCTCGTGGCGTCGAAGCAGCGCTCGTCTTTGCCCGCCTCCGGCAGGACACCGTCGGCCTCGCAGTTGACGCAGGCCTTCATTACGGCCTTGAGGCGCGCCTGGCAGATCTTGGAGCCGGTGACGAGGGCCGCGACCTTCTGCTCCTCCTTGACCTTCCAGTTGATGTACTCCTCGATGTCGGGGTGATCGACGTCGACCACCACCATCTTGGCCGCGCGCCGCGTGGTGCCGCCCGACTTGATGGCGCCCGCGGCCCGGTCGCCGATCTTCAAAAAGCTCATGAGGCCCGACGAGCGCCCGCCGCCGGACAGCTTCTCGTTGGCGCCGCGCAATTGAGAGAAGTTCGATCCCGTGCCCGAGCCGTACTTGAAGAGGCGGGCCTCCCGCACCCAGAGGTCCATGATGCCGTTCTCGTTGACGAGATCGTCCTCGACCGACTGGATGAAGCAGGCGTGCGGTTGCGGGTGCTCGTAGGCCGAGCCGGATGAGGTAAGGCGCCCGGTCTCGTGGTCGACATAGAAATGGCCTTGGCCGGGGCCGTCGATGCCATAGGCCCAGTGAAGGCCGGTGTTGAACCACTGCGGGCTGTTGGGGGCGCCCATCTGCATGGCCAGCATGTAGCGGTGCTCATCGAAGAAGGCCTCAGCGTCCTCCTCGCTCGTGAAGTAGCCGCCTTTCCAGCCCCAATAGGTCCAGGTTCCTGCGAGGCGGTCGAACACCTGGCGCGCATCCGTCTCGCCGCCAAAGCGCTCCTTCTCGGAGAGACCGGCGAGTGCCCGCGTATCGGGCACGGCGCGCCACAGCCACGAGGGAACCTGCGTCTCCTCGACCTTCGTGAGGTGGCGGGCGACGCCGGCCTTGCGAAAATACTTCTGGGCGAGAATGTCGGCCGCGACCTGGCTCCAGTGCTCGGGCACGTCGAAGCCGTCGAGACGAAAGACGATCGAACCGTCTGGGTTCTTTATCTCCGATGTGGCGCGGCGGAAGGCGATCGTCTCGTAGGGCGATTGTCCTGCCTTGGTGAAGCGCCGTGTGATCTTCATTTGCTTGTTCCCCCGGTTGGTTCCGGGGTGAAGTAATCGGTACGAATCCTCACCCGTGGTGATCGATCAGGGCGCGGTTGCACCCGCGCCAATTGCATTTCCGTCCCGTCATTCCAACGCCACGCGGTTCCTCCGGCACGCGCTCCTCTGCCGCCGTCGCGCCCTCCGGGGCTGCGCCGTCAAAGCATCGTGCTCTGATTGTGAGGGAAACCGTTTCATACTCGCGCGACTGGCGCGGCCGAGTGGCACCGTAGACTACACCGGCACCGTCCCGACACAATCGAAGCTAGGACGATTCGAGCCCTTCGTCACCGGCTGGAATCTAGATATTGGGGCTGCACCGGCAACACGATGCTATATCTAGCGGTGTTGGCCAGTTGGGGATTGACAAGCGCTTTGCCCAGGATTGGCGGGCTTTGCGCGCGGAGGTCCCGGTTCGGACCCTGTTCAGAAGCCCAGTTTGCGGGCACGCGTCGTAGCCACAAAGTCAGCCTAGCGCGATTCCTGAGGGCACAAGTGTTGCAATTGAGCCGCGATCGCTCGTCCGCTGGACGCCTGACGTGCCCGGGAGTAAGAGCGCACACGAAATAGCGATCGCAACGTTTGCAACCCCTCGCCCTAACTCTCTGTCTCAGGGAGTGGATCAGGGTCACGAGTTGCGGAGCCGGACAAGGACCGAGACAGCGATGGGCCTCCTCAAGGAAATCTTCTGCTGGTGGGGCGGCAACACCTGGGGCACGCGCGTCACCATCTGGCGCCAGGGCCGGCTCATCGGCGAGGACGAGCTCGGCAACCGCTACTACGAGCAGAGAAAGGGCGTGGGGCCGGTGGGTCCGCTCGGACGGCTGCGCCGCTGGGTCGTCTATAGGGACCTTGCGGAGGCTTCGAAGGTGCCGCCCGAGTGGCATGGCTGGCTGCACTACACCCACGACAAGCCGCCCACCGAAGAGGACTATCGGGCGCGTCCCTGGGAGCGGGGGCACAAGATGAACATGACCGGCACGCGCGAGGCTTGGCGCCCCCAGGGCTCGATACTCGCGTCCGCAAAGCGCCCCAAGGCAACGGGCGATTACAAGCCCTGGCGTCCTTGAGCGGCAGCCCGGCTGCCGAAATGGGCCCCTATCTTGGGGCCGGACATGGGAGTGGGTATCGGAGCGGACATCGTGCTGGACATGGGCGCGCCACGATTGGCCGTGACTGTATAGGACGGGGCCGCAATGGCATGGGCGATCCAATCGAGGTCGATGCAATCGAGGACGTGGTGAGCGGGCGAATGACGAGGGGCGCATCGAAGAAGCCGCTCCGCCGCGGCGCGGCGTGGGCCGCGGTCCTGCCGGCTCTGCTCTCGGCATCAGTCTCCGCCCGTGCCGACCGGATCGAGAACGGCGTCGCCGTGTTCTCGGCTCTCGACAAGGTCACGGCCACCATCAAGAAGCTCGAGATCCCGCTCGGCGAGACGTTCGACTTCGGCGCGCTCAAAGTGACGCCGCGCGTCTGCTACTCGCGCCCCGCCACCGAGCAGCCCAAGACCACCTCGTTCGTCGAGGTTGACGAAATCCAGCTCGACGGCAACACCAAGCGGCTGTTCAGCGGCTGGATGTTCGCCGAAAGCCCGGGCCTCAACGCGGTCGAGCATCCCGTGTTCGACGTCTGGCTCACGGGCTGTCAGAAGCCGAAGAACGCCGTCGCCCAGAAAGGGGCCGGCGCTAGAGAGGGCGATGCGGCCGGACCCAAGCAGGGAGCCGGCGCCGAGCCCGGCGCGGACCCTGCTCTCGACCTCCCGCGCCGCCGCGTCCGTCGTTAGGGATGCGGGCCGAGTGAGGCGAGAAGCTTCGCGGCTCTGGGGGCGAAATAGGTGAGGATGCCGGCAGCGCCCGCACGTTTGAAGGCCATGAGGCTCTCCATCATCACCTTGTCGCCGTCGAGCCAGCTCATCTGAGCGGCCGCCATCGTCATCGCGTACTCGCCCGACACCTGATAGGCGAAGGTCGGCACCTGGAAGGTCTCCGACACCCGGCGCACGATGTCGAGATAGGGCATGCCGGGCTTCACCATCACCATGTCGGCGCCTTCCGCGATGTCGAGTGCGACCTCGCGCAGCGCTTCATCGGTGTTGGCCGGGTCCATCTGGTAGGTGCGCTTGTCGCCCTTGAGCGTGGACGAGCTTCCGACCGCGTCGCGGAACGGGCCATAGAACGCAGAGGCATACTTCGCCGCATATGACATGATCTGCGTGTCGCTGTGACCGGCCTGCTCGAGCGCCTGCCGGATGGCCCCGATGCGCCCGTCCATCATGTCGGATGGGGCGAGGATATCGGCGCCTGCCGCCACCTGAACGAGACTCTGGCGGACGAGCGCGGCGACCGACCCGTCATTCAGGATGATGCCATCCTTCATGAGGCCGTCGTGGCCGTGGCTGGTGTAGGGGTCGAGCGCGACGTCGAGAATGACGCCGAGATCGAGCCCCGCCTTCTTGATCGCGCGCGTGGCGCGGCAGACGAGGTTGTCCGGATTGAAGGCCTCGCGCGCGTCGTCGGTCCTGAGCTTCGGGTCCGTATAGGGGAATAGTGCAACTGCGGGAATTCCGAGAGCGACCGCCTCCTCGGCCGCGTCGACGACGAGATCGACGGAAAGCCGCTCGACGCCGGGCATCGAGGCGATCGCCTCGCGCCTTCCTTTCCCCTCGATGACGAACAGCGGCCAGATGAGATCGGCGGGCGAAAGCGAGGTCTCTGCGACGAGCCGCCTCGACCAGTTGGCCTTGCGGTTGCGGCGCATGCGGGTGGCGGGGAACGCGGGCGCCGGAGACTGAGAGTTGCGGCTCATGAGGCAATCCGTGGGGCTCATACCGGCGCGCGTATGGCTCGACTCAACCACCACACTGCCGTCATCGCCGCGAAGGCGGCGACCCGTCCAAACAGGCCCAAGAATGGTCTGCTGCTGGGATAGGCCGCCGCCGGAGTCTATCCCGGCGCAGGCCGGGTCGGCGGTGACGATGGCGGTAGGGGCGGTCAATCAATCTGCACAGCCGTATCAGCCTTCATATCGGCCAAGAGCGCCCGATCTGGCAAGGGGAAGCGACGGCTTATCGTTGATGGGTCAGGCGCGCGGCTCCGAAGCTCTGGGGAAAGGGGACAGCGCCGGCAGGAGTGTGTCGGGATGCTCCTGTCGTGATGGTGCCCCCTTTGCCCCATCGTTCTTGACGACAAGCGCGCGGCTCTGAAGGTCAGTGCACGATCGCCTCACTTCTTGCGTTTGGAGCGCGAGAGCTCGCCGGCGTCCTCGAGGGCGTCGATGCAGCGCTGGGAGAGGCGTCGGCCCACCTGGCGCATGCATTGGCGGGCTTGCGCGGACTCGGGCGCGTAGGCGGGACAGAAGCGCGTGTAGTCGTCGGCGCAGGCGGAGCGGACCTTGGCGTTCACGGCCGCGGCCGGGCCCGCCGGCAGAAGAAGTGCCGAGAGACCCGCCGCCAGTGCCCCGCCGACGACGGCGGCGCGCGCGGCTCGGAGCTTCTTTGCGTACGTGGCAGTCATGATCGATCCTCGAGTTTGACGTTCGATGTTTCCCGGCGTCGAAAGCGAGCTATCGCGGCAAATTTAGCGCGCCCGCAATCGTCGCGCCAGTATGCCGCACGAGCGCGGCGCGCCCTGTCATCCACCTCTACCGTCAAGACTTTTTCCGCTTGTCGTACGGGTTCACGCTCTTGCGCAGATTGAAGCGGATGGGGACGCCCGGCAGGCTGAACGCCTCGCGCAGGCTGTTGACGAGGTACTTCCGATAGGACTTCGGCAGCTCCTCGGGCTTCGAGCAGAAGCAGATGAACGAGGGCGGGCGTGCGGACGGCTGAGTGATGTAGCGCAGCTTGATGCGCCGTCCCGAGGCGGCCGGGGGCGCGTGCCGCTCGAGCGCTTCCCCGAGCCAGCGGTTGAGGTCGGGCGTGGAAATGCGCCGGTTCCAATGCTCCCATTGGGTGAAGACGGCCTGCATCAGCTTGTCCAATCCCTTCTCGGCGAGCGCCGAGACCGGAACGACGGGTACGCCCGGAACCTGCGCGAGACTGAGGCTCGTGTCCCTGATGATCGCGCTGAGCCTCCGCTGCTTCTCCTCGATGAGGTCCCACTTGTTGACGGCCACGACCAGCGCGCGGCCTTCGTCCGTCACCATTTCGCCGATGGTCAGGTCCTGGTGCTCGAGCGGGCGCTCGGCATCGATCAGAAGCACGACCACCTCTGCGAAGCGGATGGCGCGCACCGCGTCGGAGCTCGAGAGCTTCTCGGCAAGCTCGGTCACTTTCGCCTTGCGCCTCAGGCCCGCCGTATCGAAGAGGCGCACGGCGCGGCCGTGCCAGGTGAAGTCCGTCGCGACCGCATCGCGCGTGAGGCCCGGCTCCGGCCCGGTGATCATGCGCTCCTCGCCGAGGAGGGCATTGACGAGCGTCGATTTGCCGGCGTTGGGGCGGCCGACGATCGCCACGCGCAGGGGCCGCTTCCTCGCCGCCGCTTCGTCGTCGCTCGCTGCTTCGTCGCTGTCACGCTCGTCCTCGAGGGGCTCGAGCCCGAGTGCGGCCGCGGCATCCGAGAAGAGCTCGGAGAGCCCCTCGCCGTGCTCGGCCGAGATGGCGACGGGGTCGCCGAGGCCCAGAGCGAAGGCCTCGTACATGCCCTCGCGGCCGGCGCGCCCTTCGCACTTGTTGGCCACCAGCACCACTGGGCGGCCGGAGGCGCGCACAAGTCTCGCGAAGGCCTGATCGGCGGGCGTGACGCCATCGCGCGCATCGATGACGAACAGGATGAGATCGGCGGCCGCGATCGCCGTCTCCGACTGGCGCCGCATGCGGTCGGCGATGGAGCCCGGCTTCGCCTCCTCGAGGCCCGCCGTGTCGACGATGCGCACCGGCTGGCCCGCAATCTCCGCCTCGCCTTCGCGCCGGTCGCGGGTGAGGCCGGGGAGATCGGAGACGAGGGCGGCACGCGTGCCCGAGAGCCTGTTGAACAGGGTCGACTTGCCGACGTTCGGGCGGCCAACGATGACGATGGTAGGGAGAGCGGACATCTTGCTGTGGCGTGGCGGCGGCACTGGCCGCTCAATGGAAAGGGGCAGCACGGACGACAGGATCGCCTCGGCTTTGCGATCAGACGGCGCTGCTCGGGTGACTTCGAATGGGGAGCTAATTGAGCCCGATCAGCTTGGCGGTGTCGGTGAGGACGAACATCTTGCTTTGCGCGACCACGGGGGCGACATAGACGGGATCGCCGAGATCCTGCTGCCCCGTCACGCGTCCCGAGGTTGCCTCGACGCCGACGAGCTGGCCCTTGTTCGAGGCGAGCCAGAGCGTGCCGCCGGCAAGCGTAGGGCCGGACCAGGTCGTGCCGCCGGGCAGCTTCGCGGTCCACTGCACCTTGCCGTCGTGGCGGCCGATAGCCAAGAGCTGGCCGGTGGTGTCGACGACGAACACACTGCCGCCCGCGACCCACGGCGCCTGGGTGCCGGGAATGTTCATCGACCAGAGGCGCTCGCCGGTCTTGAGCTGCGTCGCGATCATGCGTCCGCCGTGTCCGATGGCAAAGACGACGCCCGAATCGATCACGGGGCGCGCCGCATCGCTGAGCGAGGTCAACTGCGACGTCGTGCGTGTGCTGCCGAGGCTCTCGGTCCAGACCGGTGTGCCGTCCGTTACGCGCAGCGCCACGAGGTCGCCGGACGGATATGGGAAGACCACGACGTCGCCGTCGACGGCCGGGCTTGCGCTCAGGACCAGACTGGCCTGCTGAGGCAGGCCTCGTGCCGTCCAAAGCTCGGTTCCGTCCGTCGCCGAGAGGCAATAGGCGCGCCCCTCTGTCGTAACGACGAAGACGCGCTCACCCGAAACGGTCGGCGAGGCCCGCACCGGGGCTCCGAGATTTTTCTCCCACAGCCGCTTGCCCGAGCCTGGATCCAGCGCGATCACGGTGCCGAAGCCGCTGGCAGCGAACAGGCGGCCGTTATCGAAGGCCAGCCCGCCGCCATAGCCTCCGCCGTCATCGCCGCCGAGCGAGAGCAGGCTCGAGGGATTGAAGGGCGTCTTCTTGTTCGGGTCCTCGCTCTGTTTCAAGGTGGTGCGCCACACCGCCGAGCCGCCGCCGAGCGAGAAGGCGCTGACGTTGCCGCCGGCATCGAGCGCATAGACACGTCCCTCGGCAACGATCGGGCTCGCCGTGACGCGGCCGGTCTTGTTCGAGCCCTGGCCCGCATCCGCGCTCCAGGACTGGCGCACGGACCCCGACAGTGCGAGATGGCCGGGTGCGTTGTTGGCCTCGCCGCCTGGCTGGCTCCAGGTTTCGTTGGCGCGCTGCTCGGGAAGCGCAATGGGCTGGGCCGCATCAGCAAGCTCACCGGGGAGCACGGGCTTCTCCGGCAGCACCGGAATGCGCCGGCCCGGGAGCGGAGCCTCCTTCTCCTTGAATGGATTGAGATCGGCGATCTTGGGCAGGCTCGGCAGGCTGTCGGCGCAACCCGTCAGGGCCGCAAGGCACAGGGTGCCTGCTAGCGCGAGCTTCAGTGCCTGTCTCGAGCCCCACATACGGGCCTCCTATTTGGCCGGCTGTCCGGTCGTCCCAGCGGTTCCTTGCTCCGCGCCTGCGGCCGGCTTTGCCTGCTCGGCCGAGGCGATCGCAGACATGATGATCTCGACACGTTCCACCACCTCGCGCGGGGCCGTGGTGTCACCGATGATCGGCGTCAAGATCTTGCGGGCCTCGCCGAGCTGGCCGGCTTTGAAGGCGGCATTGCCTAGGAGCTCGCGCGCCGGAATACGCCAGGGACTGGTGTCGGATGTAAGTTCGTCCAAGCGATTCTGCATCTCCGAAAAGTCGGCTTCCCCAAGCTTCAGGCCCGCCGCCTGCAGGCGCGCGAAATCGGCAAGCAGGGGGTCGGGTGCACTGGCAGCGAGCTTTTCAAAGATGGCGAGCGCGTCCGCAGTCTTGCCGGCCTTGAGGTGCTGACCGGCCAGATTGAGGCTCGCGAGCGCTGCGTAACCCGTCGGCCCGTCTGTGGATAAGGCAACGAGGGCTTTCTCGGCGTCCTCAGCCTTCCCCTCTGCGGCGAGCGCCAGGGCTTGCGCATAGAGTGCGCCGGCGCTTTCGGCGGCCGCGCGCCGCTGCTGGTCCCAGAGCTGCTTGCCCCCGACCAGCGCGACGATCAGGAAAGCGGCTCCCAGAATATAGGTGCCGTATTGTTTCCAGAGTTTCTCGAGCTGCTCGCGCCGGAGCTCCTCGTCGACCTCGCGAAACAGTGCGTCGTTGTTGTCGGCCATGCGGTGCTCCGTCCCCGGCGTTGTCAAACTATCCACTTTGGCCGCAGCGCACCGCCGGCCGTTCGGGCGTACGGGGCGCTGCAGCAGTCCTCCGCCGCGACTGATAGCCGAGAGATCATGGCAGGCGCAAACCTGCCCCTCGCCGCATGGGTGACCGAGGGACAGCCGGAGCCATGCCGATTGCCTATTTTTTCGGGCTTTTTCGTGGCCCAGAGCCCCCTTTTCCGGGTGCCGGCCGGGACGAAGGGGCCGGCGAGCCGGCGCCGGGCTCCTCGCCCGTCTTCATGGCATAGCTGTGCTCCTTGCCGGGGAATCGGCCCGCGCGGACCTCCACGGCATAGGTGCGAATGGCTTCGTCGATGGCGGCGCCAATCTTCCCGAACATCTTGACGAACCTCGGCACGCGGGGCGAAAGGCCGAGCATGTCCTCCATGACCAGGATCTGGCCGTCGCAGGAGCACGACGCTCCGATGCCGATGGTCGGGATGCGCAGCGCGGCGGTGATGCGCTTGGCGAGCGGTCCCGTCACGGCCTCGAGCACGACCGCGAACGCGCCTGCTTCCGCGACGAGGCGTGCGTCCTCCTCGATGCGCGCCCATTCGTCCGTCGTGCGCCCCTGGGTCTTGAACCCGCCGAGGACATTGATCGATTGGGGCGTCAACCCGATGTGGGCCATCACCGGGATGCCGCGCTCGACGAGATAGCGGATGGTTTCTGCCATCCGTCTGCCGCCTTCGAGCTTCACGGCTCCGCAATCGGTTTCCTTCATCACGCGCGCGGCATTGCGAAAAGCGACGGACGGGCTTTCCTCGTAGGTGCCGAACGGCATGTCGACGACGACGAGCGCGCGCTTCGCCCCGCGCACGACCGCCTTGCCGTGCATGATCATGAGCTCGAGCGGTACGGGCACTGTCGTCTCGTAGCCGTGCATCACCATACCGAGACTGTCGCCGACAAGGAGGAAATCGCAGTACCGGTCGGCGATGGCCGCCGTATGTGCGTGATAGGAGGTCAACGCCGCGATCGGCCGCCCTCCCTTCATCGCCGTGATGTCGGGGGCCATGAGGCGCTTCGAGGTCGACTCTTTGGACATGGGGCCGGTCTGGGTCCTCGGTTGGCGCCGGGTTCAGCGTCTAAACTATCTGGTTGCGGCCAAGCCCGCGATGCAAGAATGCGCCGGAGGATAACCCGGGCCGCATGATGCAAGAACCATCAAGAACCATGATGCAAGAACCGTGTCGGCGGCCCGTTCGCGCGCGGGCTCATCGGGTCGAGATCACCAATTGCGGGCTTTTTTGGCTGCCCCGCACGCGGACGTTGACATTGGGCCACACCCGCTCCTCGTCCTAACACTTCGTAAATGCTTCAAGTTGCAACGGCCCTCACCCATCTGATAACCAAGAGTTAGGTGCGATCGACTAAATATCGGATGTTCTTGGCGTAACTTCGAGCTCAAGTGGGAAGAGACGTGCTAGCAAATCGTAAACATCCGCGGCTCGTGCGGCCCAAGGGCCTCACGCACGCCGGCATTATCTCGGTCGCCGCGCTCCTGGCCGGCGTCACCGTTCCGGGTGCGGTCAATCCGGCATCCGCGCAAGTCTTCGGCTATGGCTGGCTCAACGATCAGCCGAAGCCGCGCAAGCAAAAGAAGCCGAGCCAGGCCCGCAAGCAGCCGGCCGAGGAGAAGGCCAAGGCCGCGGCGGTTCCTGAGAAACAGCCGAACGGCCCGCTGGTGCTGACAATCTCGCTCAAAGCGCAGCGCGTAAGAGTGTTCGATGCGGATGGCTTCGTCGCCGAGGCGCCGATCTCGTCTGGCCGCGTCGGCAATCCGACGCCGATGGGTGTGTTCACGATCCTCGAGAAGCAGAAGATTCATTATTCGAACCTCTACGGCAATGCGCCGATGCCGAACATGAACCGGATCACCTGGTCCGGCGTCGCGCTTCATGCCGGTGTGCTGCCGGGCTATCCCGCCTCGCATGGGTGCATCCGCCTGCCCCATTCCTTCTCGTCGAGGCTTTACGGGATGTCAAAGGTTGGCAACCGTGTCGTCGTAGCCCGCGATGTGCTCGAGCCGCAGGCGATCAGCCATCCCAATCTGTTTGTAGCGTTCCCTGCCGAGAACGATCTCACGACTGCCTCGGTTGGAGGCAATGAAACGAAAGTCGCGGACGCCTCCGGAACGGCCGTCGGCACCGGAACGTCGGGCTCCGTGCTCGGCGTCGATGCCGCCAATGCGGCTGCGCCTGCGGTATCGGCCAATCCCTACCGTGAGAAGTGGAAGGCCGAGATGGCTCGCCGAGTAGAAGCTGTGAAGACGGCAGAGAGCGCCAAGGCCGAGGCCGGGACCGCCATTCCCGCGGCCGCCGCTGCTGCCGAGACCGCGAAGTCGGTCTGGAAGGCGGCGCGGGCCGAATGGGAGAAGGCGGCGACGGCACGGCGCAAGACGGCAGCAAGCCTGGCGGATGCGGATCGCGAGCTCACGCAGCTCGTCAAGCGCATGACGTCAGGCCGGAAGATCTCGGACGCGGCAGCCGCCAAGGCCGCAGAGGCCGAGGAAAAGCTCGACCAGCGCATCACCGAGCTCACAACGGCGCTCGAGGCGGCGACCGCCGAGGAGCAGCGCACCAGTGACGCCTTGAAGGCGGCCGAGCAGGCGGCCAGTGCGGCGGAGACGGCTCGCAAGGCGGCGGTCAACACGCTCTCCAAGGCCGAGGCGGACCTCAAGGCCGCCATCGAAGCCAGCGAATCGGCGAAGCGACGCGAAGCGAAGCGAGCGCTGCCCGTTTCCGTGTTCGTGAGCCTCAAGACGCAAAAGCTCTACATCCGCCAGGGCTACGAGCCGATCCTCGAGGTGCCCGTGACTATTCGCAATCCCGAGAAGCCAATCGGCACGCATGTGTTCACGGCGCTGGCGCTCAAGGACAACAAGCGCGACGTCGACTGGAGCGTCGTCTCGGTGCCGACGCCTCCGCCCCAGCAGAAGACCGAGACAGACAAGAAAAAGAAGACGAAAGAGGCCAAGGATCTGAAGCTCGTTCCTCTGGTTCCCGACAGCTACTATGCGGACCAGAAGGCGGCCATCGCGCTCGAGCGCATCACCATTCCGGAGGATGTGCGCGACCTCGTCGCCGACGTCATGAAGCCGGGCTCGTCGTTCCTGATCTCGGACTACGGCCTCAGCAACGAGACGGGGAAGTTCACCGACTTCATCGTCGCCTTGCGCTGATCTGAGCCAACGGGTTGAACGGCAATTCTGCAAGGGGCTGCAGGCCATGCGGCCCCTTCGCTTTGCTCGAAAGTGTCCATCGTAGACACTCTTTACCCCGGCAGCACGATCTTCTGCGGCTGCGGCGACACCAGCACCTCGACGGCGTCGCCGATGCGGACGATGCCGTCCGCGACGACGCGGCAGGTGACACCTCCGCGCCAGCCGGGATGGAGCGCTTTCAAGAGGCCCGGCCGGGCTTCGTCCATGCGCCGGCAGGGCGAGGTCTCCCGCGTCACCTCGAGCCGCACGGGGCCGATCTGGAGCACGCCGCCTCTGGCCGCCGGCAACGAGACGCCCTCGACGAGGAGATTGGCCCGGCGTGCGATCCAGGGGAGCATGGGCGCCGGGGAGGCGCCGGTCAGCTCGCCGAGCGCCTCCTCCCAGGCTTCGCGGGCGAGCACCGTGATACCCCGATCCGGATACTTCGCTCCCGTGTAATCGCCCTCGAGGCCGGCGCCGAAAAGCACATGCGCCTCGATGAGCTCCTCCATCGGCGCGCGATGAGCCGCCTTGCGGGCGATGCCGATCAGCCGTCCGGCTGCTATGGAGCGGTCGCTCAGGGTGCGAAGCTCGGGTTGAGGATGGGGACGCCGATCAGGAGGCCATGCCCCATGAGCAGCATGAAAAGATAGAGCGCGATGCCAATGCCGATGGCCGCAAGATCTCCGGCGAGCCCCCCGGTCCGCGCGCCGAGCGGCCCTGCGGCAGCGCGCTCTTTGACCGAGATGCGGTCGTAGATGGCGTATGCGAGGAACGAGCCGAACAGCAGGACGGCGCCCAGGTCTCCATTGACCAGGAGGTGAGCCAGCGCCCACAGCTTGACGGCGGCCAGCATCGGGTGCCTGGCCCCCGTGCGGATGCGCGAGGGGATGTAGGCTGCAGCCAGGAGGATCATCGACGGCAGCATCAGGAGCGCCGCGAAGTGGCGCATGAGCTCGGGCGGAGTCCACAGCACAGGGTTCTTGCCCGGCATCAGCTGCAGCTTGTGATATCCGGCGACGATCAGCGCAAATCCCGCGAGCGAAATGAGCGAGAACGCGGCCTTGTAGGGGCCCTCGCCAAAGCGCTCTGCGAGCCCGTTCCTGAGGCCGGGAGAGGTCGGAACGAGATGAACGGCGAAAAAGACGACGATCCCGAGGATCAGCGGTAGCATTTTGTGGCTCCTCAATCTGTCAACGGTACCCCAGGCGGGGGCCGCCCTGAGGCATTTCCGTCGAGCGGTGTCTTACCCTGAGACGGGCCCGCGCCGAAACATTTTCATGATCGAGATCAGTATTGTCGAATTGCCAAGGCCGTATTGTCCGCATACAGTTGGGGCGGGTTCGGCGCATGAGGGGCACCGAGCCGGGTTAATCCGAAGCATTGCCGAGCGGCGGCCTCGAATTCTGGACGGGCGTTCGTAAGAGCGCGACGTCGCGTGAGCCGGATGTTGCAGGGCCTTTCGACCTCTCAATCCCACTCCAAGGACCGGAGTTTGTCCGGCCGTCTTGCAGGTCAAGCATCGTTGCCCCGGCTCGCGCCGGATCTGGCGCTGGGTGACGAGGCCTCCGGCGTCGGTGCGGGTCAACAGCCGGCAGGCCCTGGCAACGCGGCCGGCAGGCCGATCGCCGAGCCTGCTCGTAGCGCGACCCCGCCTCACTTGCGCTATCGACGCGGAGAGGGTCTCGAAGGCCCCGACAGTGATGGCTTCGACTGGCGCACCGGCGAGCGGGTGGATGACGATCTCGGCGAGAGCGTTGCACCGGCCGAGGCTGCGGCCCGCTGGCTGAAAAAGGCGCGGCGCGAGCGGCTCGCGCGTCGCGCGCGTCACGCCGGCGGCTGGCTCGCGACGGCGCTCATCGCCGGCACCGTCGTTGCGGGCATGGCCGGGCTCCTGACCGGCTGGACGCCCGATGCCGACGCGCTGTGGCGGGCGGCAGTGCGCCTCCTTCCATAGACTGGGCCATAGACCGGGCCAACTCGCGAAATCCCGAAGCGGCGCGATTACTCTACATGGTGCCGGTCCGGGAGGTGACGAATCAGGCTATCCCCGTGTCAGGACTGACGGCGGCGGCTACTCGAGCTGTCCTCGCACGATGAAACTGCCTCGGACCGGAGCATGGGATTGCCAAGCGAACAGCGCAGCCTCGATCCAGCGCTCGTAACCTACTTGAGCGAGGCACTGGCCTTGCGCGCGTCGCGCTCAGGCATCAGATCGGCGGGCGAGAGCGCTTTCGGAGCTTCTCCCGACACGCGCGCCGCCGACAGTCTCGCAGCCACCATGCGCCTCGTGAAAGCCGCACGCTTCAATGCCGCTGACCGGCTGGAGTTGAAGCAGACCGTGTCGCTCTTCACCCAGTCGACAGTGGCGCTCTATTTCGTCGGCCTCGCGGTGTGGCAGGCGGTCTTCTTCGGCGAGATCAACGAGGCGACCAACCGCCTGATCACGTTCGTGCAGCTCGTCTCGTCGGTCTTCACGCTGATGCTCGGGCTGCTCGAGGCGATGAACGACTACAAAATGAAGGCGCACCACCTTCACAATTGCGCCCTCGCCGTCTCCGAGCTGGCGCAGGAATTGAAAATCATGCGCCCTGCCAATCCCGTGGTCGTGCAGGACTTCCGCCAGCGCTACAACGAGGCCCTGAAGGCCTGCCCTGTCAATCACAACCGCGTCGACTACCTGTTTGCCAAGCTGGACGGTAGCGGAGACCGCTGGGGCTGGGCCGGCGTCTATGCCCGCTACATTGCCGACGTTTACGGTCTCTACGCCGTCTTTCTCACCGTGCCGCCGCTGATGTGGTGGTGGATGGGGTAGGGCGCGCCGGCGACCGTCACGTTGTCCGGCCTCTCGACATGTATGACTGCCAATCGACACGGCTGCCGCAGCAACGGAAAGCAATTACGGCAGCCAGCCCTTGTCGAGGTCCATCGCTTGCTTCGACAGGCTCTTTCCGGCTTGATCGACATGTACGGACGTCCAGGCGAGGTGGGTGCCCCGCTCCTCCGATGAGCGCGAGCGCAGCGAGATCATGACGGTCTCGCCCTTCCTCGCGGCGATGGGCGCGACGAGCGGAAAGTAGAGCTGCTCCCAGTGCGTTTTCGGCGCACCGGGTGCGGTCGAGAGTGTGAGGCCGGGCAGAAGCTCGGCGGTCCACCAGTAGGCAAAGCCGTAGACAGTGACGGCTGAGCCGAGCTTCCAGCTCGCCTCGCCCTTGCGCGTGCTTCTGGTCTCGCATCTCAGATCCACTGCGTCCCACTCGCGCGCCGACCTCATGCCATCCAAAAGCTCGTTCGTGGCAATTGAACGCACGTAGACGTTGTTGAGGCTCATGGTGCGTGCCGCCGAGAGATCGAGGCCGAGGCCGACCTCGTCCCACACGCAAAGCTCTTTGTGAATGCGGTCCGTCACGACCGGAGCGACGGACTGCGAAATGCGCGAGGGAACGACGAGCCCGCCGGACTTCAAGTGCCGCTTTCTCGCATCGTTCATGGTATCGATGATGTTCTCCTCGAACGCGTAGTTGCCGAGCGTTTCCGAGACGACGACATCGGCGCGCGGCGGGTTCTGCATCTCGGTCGAGTGGCAGGGCATGAGCAGGCAGCTCCTCGCGCGGTTGGCCTTGAGGAGGGCAGCGGCGACACCGGCGACCTCCGCCGTCTCGTAGAGGTAGACCTCGCGGGCGCCGAGCCTCGCTGCCATGAGGCCGAGGAGCCCGGTTCCAGCGCCGATGTCGGCAACCGTCGTACGCCCCTTCTCGATGACGCGCGCCAGCGCCTCGTGAAACGCCTCGTTGCGGACGCGGTCGGCGATGAGTGTTCGGTGGTATTCGATGCGCATTGGAGAGCGGGCGTTGAGTTTCTAGGCAGTCGGCAGTGGGGAGCAGGGAGTAGGAGGTAGTATTCCATACTGCCCACTCCCTACTGCCGACTGCCTATTGATAGGCTCGCGCCACGCACCTGATAGAGCGCTAACGCCGTGGCCACGGCGAGGTTGAGACTGTCCAGCTTGCCGGCCATGGGGATCTTGACGAGGCGGGTTGCGGAGCGCGTGAGGCTGTCGGTGAGGCCGGGGCCTTCGCCGCCCATCATCAAGAGCACCGGGTGCTCGTACGCCGTCTTGCGGAAGTCCTCGCGGGCGTCGAGGTGCGTGCCGGCCACGTCACCCGGCCAGTCCGCCCGCCACGACAAGAATTCCTCGCGGCGCATGCGTACGAGCGGCACGGAGAAGATCGAGCCCATGGTCGCGCGCACGCACTCGCGCTGGTAGGGGTCGCAGCACTGGCCGATGAGCACGATACCGGCGGCGCCGACGGCGTCCACGGTGCGGATGATGGTGCCGAGATTGCCGGGATCGCGGACCTCCTCGAGCGCGAGCCAGGTGGCGTCCTTTGCGATTTTCCGTGCTGGCGGCGCCTCGGCGAATCGCTGCTTGAAGACGGCGAGCAGCGTTTGCGGATTGTCTTTCGAGGCGAGCTTCTCGAGCACGGCGGATGAGACCTCGAGACATTCCTTTCCGGCTCCGAGCGCCCAGGCGACGAGATCGCGCGCCACCCCTGCCGCTGCCGCCCCCTCGCGCACGACGAGCGTCTCCGGCACGAAGCCATGCTCGCGCGCCGTGATGATGAGCGCGGCGCCCTCCGCGACGAACAGGCCCGTCTCCTTGCGCGCTTTCCGCATCTCGAGCGCGCGGATGGCCTTCACGCGCTCGTTCGTGAGGCTGGTGATGAGCTTGGGACCAGACGTCATCCCGTCCACCTCGTGAACAGCGAGGTGGGCACGGCGTTGCCGCCCCTGGCGCGGATGGCGAGCTCGCCAGTGTCGAAGCTGCCGCTGCGGCTTGCGAGCGCTTCGGCTGCGAGCTGCTCGAATGCGAGCGCGGAGGCGCGGATGGCGTAGACGGTCAGAACCAGGGATGCGCTCTTGGGAGCGAGAAGCGCCGCGCAGTCGCGCATGAGCTCGGGCAGGTGCGTGAACAGATCCCACACCTCGCCCTCCGGTCCGCGGCCGAACTTCGGCGGATCGACGAGAATCACGTGGTACGTCTTGCCCCGGCGCACCTCGCGCGCGGTGAACTTGCGCGCGTCATCGAGAATCCAGCGAACCGGCGCCTCCATCAGCTTCGAGGCCGCCTGGTTCTCCTTGGCCCACTGGATTGCCTTCTTGGAGGCGTCGACGTGGGTGACCTCGGCGCCGAGGCGGGCGGCGATGAGCGACGCTGCGCCCGTGTAGGCGAAGAGATTGAGCACGCGCGGGCGCTCGCCTTCGACGGCCCCAAGCCGCTCAGCCATCCACTCCCAGTGTGGGAGCTGCTCGGGAAAGAGCCCCAGATGGCGGAAGCTCATGAGCCGGCACAGTGCGGTCGTGCCCATGACCTCGACCGGCCATGTCCTTGGAAGCTGGCGCACGTACTGCCAGCGCCCGCCATCCGCCTCCTCGTCCCCCTTGTCCGATTTGAAGGCCGCATCGGCCCGCAGCCACGCCTCGGGCGGCAGCTTCTGACGCCACAGCGCCTGCGGCTCCGGCCGGTCGAAGGCGAACTTGCCGAAGCGCTCGAGCTTGCGCCCGTGCCCGGAGTCGAGCAGGGCGTAGTCGGCGAAGCCCGTGGTTTCAATGAGTGTGAGGCGGGTCATGAGGCGCGGTGCAGGACGGCAGACTGCGCCGCTCTAGAGCGCTTTCCACCTGATGTGAATCGCACGGCCGTAGGTTGGGTCAAGCGCAGCGCCACCCAACATCTCACAGCGTGCACAAAGTCGTTGGGTCGCGGCCCGCTAAGAGAAGCGGGCCTTGACCCAACCTACGCGGAAAGGCTCTAGCATGTTCGCTGCCGGGGCCAAAGCACCAGTACGGCAACGGGCAGAAAATGGTATCCGACCCCGAGCGCCAAACCTCGGGGTCGGACGTCTCGGCCCTTCCCGCGCCCCTACGGTCTTGCTGACTTCGCGAGACGCACGAGGTTTATGAGCTCGGCGCGGTAGCCGAAGGGGTCGTCGCCCTTGGCCGATTGGGCGAGCAAGATGACATCGTCGTAGGCCAGGCCTTTGACGTACGGCGAGCCCTTCAAGAGCTGACCGAAGGCGGAGACGGCAACCGAGAAGCGCACCTCAGGAGGCGCCGTCTCGGCGCGGCTGTCGCCCGCCGTGGATGCGATCGGCAGGGTGAGGAGCTTGGAGGCCTCCTCCTTCGGCAGCTTGTAGCGCAGCTTCAGGAAGCCGATCTCCGCATTCCTCGCATCGTCCTCATAAAGGCCCGGCGCGCGTCCCGCGGCCGCCGGCTTCTGCTCCTTGCCGTAACGCAGATCATCGGCCAATCGCGGCGCGCCAGCGGGCGTCACCTCGTAGATCGCCGTCACCGTGTGGCCCGAGCCGATGTCGCCGGCATCGACCCTGTCGTTGTTGAAGTCCTCGCGCGCGAGCGCGCGCGTCTCGTAGCCGATGAGCCGGTACTCGGCGACGCGCGCCGGATTCCATTCGATCTGGACCTTCACGTCCTTGGCGATCGTGAAGAGCGTGGAGGAGGCCTCGTCGACCAGCACCTTGCGGGCCTCGTTCAGCGTGTCGACGTAGGCCGCGGTGCCGTTGCCGTTCTGAGCGAGCGTCTGCATCAGGCTGTCGTTGTAATTGCCCTGGCCGACGCCGAGAATCGACAGGAAGATGCCCTTTTCACGCTTTCTTTCGATGAGCCCCTTCAACTCGTCCTGATTGGTGATGCCGACATTGAAATCGCCGTCGGTCGCCAGGATGACGCGGTTGACGGCGCTCTTGTCGAAGTTGGCCTCCGCGAGCCGGTAGGCATCCTGAATGCCCTCTGCTCCGGCCGTCGAGCCCCCCGCGCCGAGCTTCTCGATGGCCGAATGGATCTTCGACTTGTCCGAGATCCTCGTCGGCTCCAGGAGCACGCCCGAGCCCGACGCGTAGGTCACGACGGCGACCGTGTCGTCCGGCTTCAGCTCGTCGACCAGCATCTTGAAGGCGTTCTTGACCAGCGGCAGCCTGTCGGCGGGCGTCATGGAGCCCGAGACGTCGATCAGGAGCACGAGATTGGCGCGCGGGCGCTCTGCGCTCGTCAAATCGTAGCCCTTGATTGCGACGTGAACGAGCTGGTTGGCCGTGTTCCAGGGCGACTGCATCACCGTCACCGTCGGCTTGAACGGCTCAGCGGCGCTCTCGGGCCTCGGGTAGGCGTAGGGGAAGTAGTTGATCATCTCCTCGACGCGCACCGAATCCTTGGGCGGCAGGCGACCGGCATTCAACGCCCGGCGCACGAACGAGTACGACGCCGTATCCACGTCGATCGAGAAGGTCGACACCGGCTCGGCGGCGACTTGCTTGACCGGGCTCTGCCTGGCGGCCTCGAACTTGTCGCGATACTCCTCCTCGACGATCACCTGCTGGCGGTCCACCTCGTCCCTATGGCCGTGGGCACTATGGGTGAGTGCGCCCTGCTCTGCCGCGAGCCGTCCATCGCGCCGGGCAAGTGCTGCACTCTTCTCCTTGAACATGTGACGGGTCGCCAGCGCATTGAGATCGGCGCCGGATCCGGGAGCGACGATGGTCGCAGCCTTGTCCGCCTCGGCGGGGGGTTGCGCCGCCCCCAATTGCTCGTTCGACCGCGTCTCCCTCTCCTTCCCGAGGCCAAGCGCATCTCGCGCCGGCTCATTGGCGGTCGCGGACTTGAGGGGTGCAGCGGCAAGCTGGTCAAGATCGCCCGGCTTGGCGTCCTTTGCGTCAGCCTTGCGCTCGCGCTTGCCGGCGCCGGGCGCAGCGGCCTCCTCCTCTTTCTGCGCGATGCCGGCCGCAGTCTCTTTCTCGGCTCCGGGCGGCTTGCGCCCGCTGTCGATCCGCGCCTCGTCGACAGGCTTGGGGCGGCCGCCCGCACCGGAGAGATCGTCGGCGGGCACGCCGAGGCTCCCGGGCAGCGGGGACCGAGTGAGATGGAATGCCAGCGGCGCCGCGACCATGAGGGCGGCGATCGAGGCGGCGAGGGCATATTGATGGCGGGAAAGGGTCATGAACGTTCTCCTCATCGCGCGATGCGATGCGGAGGTGGGACGTGCGAGCCCGCCGTTTCCTTGGGAGGCGCCTTCGCTCTTTTCAGCACTGTCGAACGCATCGAGAGCGGCTTTCTGTGCAGCGCTCCTCGCTTCCGCCCTGGGCGGCGGGATGGGCAGATGCTTCAGCGATGTCAGCTCTCGTTCCGTCATGTCTCAGCCCGTCGCCTCGAGCCTGGTCTTGAGGCGTTTCCTCGCCTCATGAAGATGCCACGACACCGTTTTCTCGCTGCACCCCATCACGGCGGCGGCCTCGCCGTGAGAGAGGTCCTCGCCGTAGACGAGAAGCACCGCGTCGCGCTCTCGATCGGGCAGCGATCGGACCGCGGCCCACAGCTCCTGCCCCATCACCGCCGTCTCGGGTGTCTCCGCACCGGCCTCCTCGACCATCATCATCACGTTGGACGGGGGAAGCCCCACGATCCTTTGCCGGGCCCTCATGTGATCGATGGCGACCGTATAGGCGAGCCGAAAAAGCCAGGTCGAGAACCGGGACTCGCCGCGGAAGGAGCGGATGGCCGTCGCCAGCTTGACGACGACGTCCTGTGCGATGTCCTCGGCGCCCTCTCGTGATCCGCACCAGCGCCAGGCGAGCCGGTGAACACGATCATAATGACGGTCGATCACCGTCGCGAAAGCGGTCCGATCGCCCGCCGCGGCTGCGATTGCCAGCTCCTGGTCCGTCCCGTCCGTCACGAACGCGCTTTCAGCCGCCTTGAGGGGGCTTGCCAAGTCCTCGGCACCATTGGACGGGGCTCAATGCGATTTCCTTGGGGCCGGCGGCAAAATAGTTTTGCAGGCACGAACTCTCCAGGGAAAAGCATGGCGATAGCAACGGGTTACTCTTTGCACGGGGTGCCGGCGAAGAGGCAGTAGCCCGTAGCCCGTAGGGCTGATCACAGCGAAACCCAACATTGCGCCGCACAATCCACCGGTGCGGCGCGATGTTGGGCTTCGGCCGCAAGTGCAGGACGGCCTCACCCCTACGTCCTAGGCTCGCTCCGGCTCGGTCGGCTCGCGAGGCCAATCCTATCGCATCTCGTCACCGGGCAATGTGCCGTCGCGCACCTGGAGCGAGGAGCTTACGGTCAGAATTGGGTGATCCAGTTCACCGTCACATAGGGGTCGATCTTGAAGCCCTCGTCCGGCGAATAAAGCTGGCCGAGGCCGCCGGCCGAGAACGAGAACTCTCCTCCCTCCCATTCATAGCGGGCGAAGAGGCCGGCCCGGCCGAAGTCGAAGAGCGACTTGACGTCGGGATCCTCCGGATCGAGCCGGCATCCCTTGGCCATCTCGAGGCGCATCTTGCATTGTGCTTGCGCGTCGACATTGAGCCCCGCTTCGACGCCGAGCGACAGCGCATCGAGCACGCGGTAGCCGCTTCTCAACCGGAGTGCCGCCGTATCGTGGGCCGTCGCGTACGATACGTCGAGCGAGGTCCAGCCCTTGTCGCCGGCGTTGAGCCACAGCTCAACGACACCCTTTACCCCCCATTCTCCCCCTGTGACGATCGTCTCGCGATCGTACGGCGAGATGTCGTGATCGATGTAGGTGGCGCCTGCAAACACCTTGAGCGTCAGGGGATCGAGCCGGACGAGGTAGCCGGCCAGCAGGTCGCCGAATGCCGTCGTGGCCTCGAAAGTGTCGCGCTTGCCGCCGTCGAGGTCGCGATACCGGTATTGCCCGTAGCCGCCGGTGACTCGAAAGCGGATGCCGTTCTGGTGAATGTGACTGGCCGGCGCGATCGTTGCTCCGGAGTAGATGAGCCAGACGTCTTTCGAGGCGTCCGCTCCGCTCCAGACCTCACGCCAGAGGATGGGCTTCTGCTCGTCTGCGCGCGCCGCAGGGAGGGGGCATACGTAGAGGAGCGGCAGGAGGGCCAACAAAAAGACCCGGCCGGACGCGGTGCGCTCCGGGCGACGTGGATGACGCGGGCTTGGGCCGAAACGCATCACGGAAACGGCTCGAACGCAAAACAGTCCGGACGCAGAGCACGAATTCAGACGTTCAGATCAAGACTGATTAACCAAGCTGAAGTCAAGGTCTTGCAGCCCAATTATTGACCGGTTACCGCGAGCGCAAGTAAAGCGTGCTAATATTTGCAATATATACGTATGGTTGCAGCCCGGTTCTGCATGATCGACGGCATCAGCCTGTCGTCCGCCATCACAGGAAACCCAATCATTACCCTTTGGGCGCATAGAAAACGGTGCACGCGGCGGATCGTCGTGTTGCGACGCAGCCTCACCCGGACTATCCTTTTCTTGGCCAATTCGGGATGAGCGTCCGCGCTGTGCCCATCGGTCCGAGCCGGCGGCGGACAGTGCAAGCATCGAACAGCTTTCAGCGATCAGTTTCGCGTAGCGAGGAGTGAGACGGCATGGGCACGAAGCCGGGATTGGGAAGCTTCGACAATCCGCTCCACCTCTACTTTGCCAGCCTCGATACCATGTCGAACGGCATGGGCCCGATGAAGGCGGCCGCGCGGGCCCAGCTCGAGCTTCTGGGCCTCATGAGCCGCCGCGCTCAGGCGTACATGGAGATTCCGTCACGGCTGTCCCGCTGCCGCTCGCCCCAGGATCTCATGAGCGAGCAGGCCCGCTTCTGGCAGATCGCGTTCCAGCAGTACCAGGAGAGCACCCACAAGATCATGGAGGCATGGGGTCAGGCGCTCGTCATGCCGCAGGCTGCGGCACCCTTCGCGTCCGGTCCGCGCCGCGAGCGCGATTACATCTCGTTTCCCGACATTCCCGGGACCAACGGCCAGGCGCCGCCCCGCTCGATGGGCGAGCGGCGGGTGGCTTGAGCGGCGCGCGCTCGCTGACTTGAGCAAAGGAGCTCTATATCGGGCGCTCGAGCCACTCCGGCGCTCGATCTCGTTTCGGAGCGGCGCTCGTCATCGGTTGAAAACTGCCGTCCCTGTCTACTGGAGCGCACCGAGCGCATCGCCAAAGCCGGCCAGCGAGATGGGGATGCCGATGCCGGCCTCCTCGGTTTGAAAGATGATGAAAATGGCGGTCTTGCCGGTCTTGAGCTGCTCGATCAGCGGATCATCGAGCGTGACCTGGGCATAGCAGGCAAACGTCTGGCAGCGATGGAACGGGGCGTGACCGACATCCTTGCCGTCGATCTTGAGCCCCACTCCCGGGGGCAGCAGCACACCGAGCGGCGCGAACACGCGCAGCACCTTGGTTCCGTTCGAGAACCTCTGGAAGTAGACGGTGAGGCCAACATTGTTGCGGTCCTCGGCCGTGACGCTCTGCACGAGAGCGCAGACCTCGCTCTTGGCCCCCGGTGGCGGCGGCTTGCAGACGATCTGCCAGTCGCCATGCTGGCCCTTGACGGCGCCGTCGGCGGAGCCGGGCGCGCCAGCAGGATCCTCGGCTTTCGCAGGGACGGCCGCATCCTGGGCCAGCGCCGGGTGTGCCACCGGCCATGTCGGGGCCAGGATCAGAATGAGAAGCGCGAGCAGGCAGACGCCAAGGATCGAAGGTCGGTTCATCATCGCGCCAGGAGCGGGGGCTGTCGGGGAACGACGAGCGGGTTTCGAAGACGACTAGACCGACCGTCTCGGTTGCGAAAGAGGCTGAATTGGGACTGCGCGCGCCGGCGCAGCAAGCGCTGGCCCGCACGGCGGCGTGCGGGGCTCAGCAAAATCCGAGTTTAGGGATCGAACTGCCGGCTCGAGCCATGAGGACGGGCGGCACCGGGAGCAGGTTGCCGATCCAGATCAGTCTTGAATTTTCAACGCGTAGATTTGCCGCATAAAACTTGACTTGAGACAAGAATGACGGTTGTGCTCTCGTGTGAGCTGGGGGAGCTTGCCTCTAGTACCTTGTGGCCTCCTGTCGCGGCTGTGGGTTGCGACGGAGCGTGAGGAGCTAGGCCTGCGGGGCTTCCGGGCCGGGGACGACGTTCGACTTCGAATCCCCGGCAACGTCGAAATGACACTCGAAGTCAGGGATGAACCCGGCGCCAAGAGCCGGGGAGAACCGGGGAGCGGATTGATGTTGAAACGCATGCTTTGGTCGGCGCCTGTGGCGGCCCTCGTTGGGAGCCTGGCGCTGATGTTCGGCTTTGAACCTGCGAGAGCCGAGAACGGACTTGGGCAATCTCTGCCCGGCCAGATGGGCCTCCAGGAGGCGGCGACCGAGGTCGCCCGCGAAATCCACCTCTTCTACGACATGACGAACATCATCATCATTGCGATCGCGGTCTTCGTGCTGCTTCTGATGCTCTACGTGATGTTCCGCTTCAGCGAGAAATCGAACCCGACGCCCTCTAAGACCACCCACAACACCATTCTCGAGGTGGCATGGACCGTGATTCCGATCCTGATCCTCGTGGCGATCGCAATCCCCTCGTTCAAGCTTCTGATGCTGCAGTACACGTATCCGAAGCCCGATCTCACCATCAAAGCCGTCGGCAACGCCTGGTTCTGGGAGCATCAGTATCCGGATCAGGGCGGCTTCATCGTCACCTCGAACATGCTGACCGACAAGGCGGTGATGGAGGCGAAGCTCGGCAAGGACGAATACAAGAAGCGCTACAGCGGCCTCGAGGGCACGTCGCTGTCGAAGGCCCTCTATGACGACTCGCAGGCGGTCTGGAACGAGCTCAAGAAGCCTCGCCAGCTCGCCGTCGACAACGAGATCGTGGTGCCGGTGAACAAGGTCGTTCACGTGCTCACCACCTCGAACGACGTGATCCACAACTGGACCATTCCCTCCTTCGGCTCCAAGCTCGACGCCGTGCCCGGCCGCGTGGCCGCGACGTGGTTCCGCGCCGAGAAGGAAGGCATGTTCTACGGCCAGTGCTCGGAGCTGTGCGGTCTCAATCACGCCTACATGCCGATCGCCGTGCGCGTCGTGAGCGAATCCGTGTTCAACGAGTGGGCCGGCGCCATGAAGGCCAAGGATAAGAGGAAGGCGAGGGAGGTCCTCGACAAGGTCGCGCTCGAGCACGACGGCGGGAAAACCGTTGCCAGCGCGGCAAATTGATCAAGGGCCGGTCGCAGGGCGCGGGCCTCGATCCCGCTCCGGCCGGCCGGCACTCAAGGAAACGCTTCTGAATTGAAGGCTTGACGACAATGGGCAGCAGCACAACCCACGCCGGTTATCACGACGACCACAAACCGGGCTTTTTCAAGCGCTGGTTCCTCTCGACCAACCACAAGGACATCGGAACGCTCTACCTCATCTTCGCGATGGTGGCGGGCGTGATCGGCGGCCTGCTTTCGCTCGGCATGCGCCTCGAGCTGCAGAGCCCGGGTCTGCAGTACTTCTCCAATCCGCACATGTTCAACGTGTTCGTCACCGGCCACGGTCTGATCATGGTGTTCTTCATGATCATGCCCTCGACGATGGGCGGCTTCGGCAACTGGATGATGCCGCTCATGATCGGCGCGCCAGACATGGCGTTCCCGCGCATGAACAACATCTCGTTCTGGCTCCTGCCGGTCGCCTTGACGCTCCTCCTCATCTCGATGTTCGTCGAGGGCCCGACGGGCATGAACGGTGTCGGGGCCGGCTGGACGGTCTACGCTCCGCTCTCGACGACGGGTCATCCCGGTCCGGCGATGGATTTTGCGATCCTCGCCCTTCACGTGGCGGGTGCCTCGTCTATCTTGGGCGCGATCAACTTCATCACCACCATCTTCAACATGCGTGCCCCCGGCATGACGCTGCACAAGATGCCGCTCTTCGTGTGGGCCGTTCTCATCACGGCGTTCCTGCTCCTCCTGTCGCTGCCGGTTCTGGCGGGCGCCATTACCATGCTCTTGACCGACCGCAATTTCGGCACGACGTTCTTTAATCCGGCGGGAGGCGGCGACCCGATCCTCTACCAGCACCTGTTCTGGTTCTTCGGGCATCCCGAGGTCTACATCCTCATCGTGCCGGGCTTCGGCATCATCAGCCACATCGTTTCGACGTTCTCCAAGAAGCCGATCTTCGGCTATCTCGGCATGGCATATGCGATGGTGGCGATTGCGGTCGTCGGTTTCGTCGTGTGGGCGCACCACATGTACGCCGCCGGCATCCACGTGAACACGCAGGCCTACTTCGTGTTCGCAACGATGGTGATCGCGGTGCCGACGGGCGTGAAGATCTTCTCCTGGATCGCCACGATGTGGGGCGGGTCGATCTCGTACCGCGTTCCCATGCTGTGGGCGCTGGGCTTCATCTTCCTGTTCACGGTGGGCGGCGTCACGGGCGTGATGCTGGCGAACGCCGGCGTGGACCGCGCGCTCCACGACACCTATTACGTCGTCGCGCACTTCCACTACACGATGTCGATCGGCGCGCTGTTCACCATCTTCGCGGGCTTCTACTACTGGTTCCCGAAGATGAGCGGATACACGTTCGACGAGTTCTGGGGCAAGGCGCACTTCTGGCTGACCTTCATCGGCGTCAACGTGCTGTTCTTCCCGCAGCACTTCCTGGGTCTCGCCGGCATGCCGCGCCGCTATGCCGACTATCCCGACGCCTTTGCGTTCTGGAACCAGATCTCGTCCGTGGGATCGTACATTACGTTCGCAGGCACCGTCTGCTTCTTCATCGGTCTGGCTGCTGCCTTTGCCCGCAAGGAGAAGGCCGCCGCCAATCCGTACGGACCTTATGCCGATACGCTGGAGTGGACGCTGCCGTCTCCTCCGCCGTTCCACCAGTATGAGACGCTGCCGCGCATTGCCGGCTCGTCGCACCACTGAGGCGGCATTTTGAAACGAACGAGTGCCGGGCGGGCCCTTGCTTTGCCCGGCGCTCCAACACCGCGAAGCAGGATTTACCTGCCGCTTCGGACTTGAGGCACGTCCAGTGCCGGGGAGATTAGGCGCTCACATGCAGAGCATCGGCCTGCACAGCAGCAATAGGGACGGCGCGCTTCTCGAGCCCTCCGTCGGCGACTTCATCGAGCTGATGAAGCCGCGTGTCATGTCGCTCGTACTGTTTACGGCTTTCGTCGGCATGATGACGGCGCCGGGCGCGCTGCATCCGGTCCTCGCCTTCATTGCTCTCCTTTCGATCGCCGTCGGCGCCGGAGCGTCCGGGGCGCTCAACATGTGGTACGACGCCGACATCGATGCCCGCATGGCGCGGACCGCGGCACGGCCCATCCCGCGCGGTCGTGTAACGGCCGACGAAGCCCTATCCTTCGGCGTTGTCCTGGCGATCGGCTCGGTGCTGACGCTGGGTGTGCTGGTCAATTGGGTGGCAGGCGCGCTGCTCGCGTTGACCATTGCCTTCTACATCTTCGTCTACACGATGTGGTTGAAGCGGACGACGCCACAAAACATCGTCATCGGAGGTGCTGCCGGCTCCTTCCCACCGATGATCGGCTGGGTGGCGGTCACCGGCACGGTGTCGATCGAGAGCGTGGTGATGTTCCTCATCATCTTCCTGTGGACACCGCCGCACTTCTGGGCCCTCGCCCTCTACCGCTGCCGTGACTACGAGCGCGTCGGCGTGCCGATGCTGCCGGTCGTTGCCGGGCCCGCAAAGACGCGGCGGCAGATCGTCGTCTATTCCGTGGCTCTCGTTGCGGCCGCAGCGGTGCCCTCTCTGATCGGGCTCGGCGGCCTTGCCTACGCCATCGTCTCGACGGTGCTCGGTGCCGGTTTCCTCACTCTCGCGCTCAAGGTCTGGCGCGTGACGGAAGGGCGGGAGGGCGATGCGGCCGCCAGGCAGCTCTTTCTCTATTCGATCCTCTATCTGTTCCTTCTATTCGCCGTGCTTCTCGCGGAGCACGTCGCAGCGCGGCTCATGGGGTGACATGTGACAGAGGCGGATGCGGGAAGACTGGGGTGAGACATGGCTGAGCGCGCAAGTCAGAGCCCGAGCCGAGAGGCCGACAGCGACCGGCGGCGGCGCATGCGCTCCATCGCCATCGCCATCTCGCTGTTCCTTCTGGTCGCGCTCTTCTATGCGGCGACCATCGTTCATCTCGGCCCCAATGCCGTGAACCGTCCAATGTGATGCCGATCCCTCGAGTGAGCCAATGGTGAGCAGTGAGAAGCACAAGGGTGGAGCGAGCGGGCCGGCGGCGCGCCGCAACCGCACCGTCGTGCTGTCCTGCCTTGCTGCCCTCGCCTTCATGGGCGCGCTCACCTATGCCTCCGTCCCTCTCTATCGGCTCTTCTGCCAGGTGACGGGTTTCGGCGGCACGACGCAGCGCGCCGAGAAGGCGCCTGGCGACGTTCTCGATCGCCGCGTCTCGGTGCGCTTCGATACCAATGTCGCGCCAGGTCTCGGCTGGAAGTTCGAGCCTGTGCAGCGGACCATGACCGTGCGTGTCGGCGAGGAGACGCTGGCCTATTTCCGCGCCACGAACACGTCGAACAAGGCGCTCTCCGGCACCGCGACCTTCAACGTGGCGCCTGACGTGGCAGGCGCCTATTTCAGCAAGATCGAGTGCTTCTGCTTCAAGGCGCAGACGCTGGCGCCCGGTCAATCGGTCGAGATGCCGGTGTCGTTCTTTGTCGATAGGGCGTTCGCCTCCGACCGGGAGACGGCCTGGGTCGAAGAGATCACTCTGTCCTATACCTTCTATCCGGTCGACAAGCCGTCGGCGGCGGCCATCGAGGCACAGAGCACCGGGGCCAGAGGCGGATAGCGAGGAGAGTGTACCGAGCGGTGCCGCAATCTTTCGATCACGGCACCGAGGCAAAAAGAGAAGCGAGCCGGATTAGCAACGGTCCGCGCTCACAGGGGAAGAAGAACGGGGACGGAGACCAAAAATGGCCCATTCGAGTGGAAACAAACACGACTATCACCTTGTCGATCCCAGTCCGTGGCCTCTTGTGGGCTCGTTGTGTGCGCTCACCACGGCGGTCGGTCTCATCATCTGGATGCGCTCGATGGGTGAAGGCGCTGCGGGCCTGTTCGGACTGCGCGGCCCGGCGGTATTCGCTACAGGCTTCACCTTGCTGACAATCACGGCTGCGCTGTGGTGGCGCGATGTGATCAAGGAGGCGCATAGCGGCCATCACACGCCGGTCGTTCAGCTCCATCTGCGCTACGGCATGATCTTGTTCATCGCCTCGGAGGTGATGTTCTTCGTGGCCTGGTTCTGGGCCTACTTCGACAGCGCACTGTTCCCGGGCGATGTTCGTCACGCCGAGAACGTGGCCGAGGCCCTCGGCATGGTGACGCGCAACGAGCTCTACGGCGGACACTGGCCTCCGAAGCACGTGGCCGAGACCGCCGCCGCCTTGCCCTCGGGTGTTCCGGTTCCCGGCACGTTCTCGGGCACGTTCGATCCCTGGGGCCTGCCGTTGGTCAACACGCTGATCCTCCTCTCCTCGGGTGCCACCGTGACGTGGGCGCACCATGCGCTGCTCGAGAACAAGAGGAGCCAGCTCATCGTCGGCCTCCTCCTGACGGTTGGTCTCGGCATCGCCTTCACCGCGTGCCAGGCGATCGAGTATGGGCATGCCGCCTTCAGCTACGGCGGTCACAGCTATGGCTCGACGTTCTTCATGGCGACGGGCTTCCACGGTGCGCACGTGATTATCGGAACGCTGTTCCTCATCGTGTGCCTTCTCAGGGCCATGATGGGGCACTTCACACCGAAGCAGCATTTCGGCTTCGAGGCTGCGGCGTGGTACTGGCACTTCGTCGACGTGGTGTGGCTGTTCCTGTTCGCCTGCATCTACGTTTGGGGCTCGAACTTCGGCGCGGCTGCTGCCGCGGCTGGCGGGCACTAGGCTCATCGCGAAGGCCTCCGCACTTGCGGGCCTGTGCGCTCTCGACGCGAAAGTTGAGAAGGGGTCTGATCTCTCGGGTCAGACCCCTTGTGTCTCTCCGGGGCTCGGGTGCATGGTCCCGCTCATGGCACAATCACAGTCTGCTCCTTCGACCTTGGCCGTGGCGCTCCGGGCCCGATGCCCGCGCTGCGGCAAGGGGGCTCTCTTTCACAAGGCCATCCAGGTCAAACCCCGGTGCGAGGCCTGCGGCCTGGACTACAAGTTCATCGATACTGGCGACGGCCCGGCGGTGTTTGCCATCCTCCTTCTCGGCATTATCGTGCTGGGCGGCGCGCTCATTGCCGAGTTTCGCTACGGCGTGCCGGTCTGGGCGCATGTCGTGTTGTGGGGCGTTCTCACGCCCCTCCTCGCACTCGGCATGCTGCGCATTCTCAAGGGAGCCCTCATCGCTCTGCAGTACAAGCACAAAGCCGAGCCTGGCCGGCTTCAGGCCGACTGACCAGGTCGCACATGTTTCAACGCCTACACTCCGCAAGGCTTCTCGGACCGGCTCTGGTTTCAGCCGTCGCTTTCACGCTGCTCGTCGGACTCGGGTTCTGGCAGCTCCAGCGTCTGGCCTGGAAAGAGGGACTAATCCAAGCGATCGAGACGCGAACGAGGCTCGAGCCGGTTTCTCTGGCCGAGGCGCTCGAGCGCTGGCAATCGGGCGAGGATGTGGAGTACCTGCGCGTCAAGGCGGAGGGGCGCTTTCTACATGACAATGAATTCTATCTCTACGCGCCGAGCGCGAGCGAGGGACCCGGCTATCACGTCTATACGCCGATGGTCGTTTTCGTCGCCGTGCCGGAAGCCGGGGACGGAAAGCCCCGCCTCAGCGTCGCCAACCTCATCGTCAACCGCGGCTTTGTTCCAGAGGCTTTGAAGAGCCCCGAGAAGCGTGCGGCCGGTCGGATCAACGATCAGCCGATCGAGATCCCGGTCGAGACCTACCATCAGGGCAGCATCAAGGGGGCATCCGTCGTCGGCCTCCTGCGCAATCCCGAGATGCGGGGGCTCTTCACGCCAGAAAATGACACCAAGTCGAACACCTGGTACTGGCGCGACCTCGAAAGCATGTCCAAGGCGCTCAATCCCGCGCATTGCCAGAAGGGGGATCCATCGAAAACCTTCTGCGGGCAGCCCGGCTATCCCTTCTTCCTCGATCTCGAAGCCTCGGACGTACCCGGTGGGTGGCCAAAGGGCGGGGTCACGATTGTGAAGCTCCCGAACCGGCACCTCGAGTATGCGCTGACCTGGTTCGGGCTCGCGGCGACCCTGGCCGCCGTCTTTGCGGCGTTCGCCATGCAGCGACTCGAGGCAGTTTCAGGGCCGGGCGGCTGACCCCGTCTCGCGCTTGTTCCGCCCGTCTCGCCGATTTAGGGTGCGTCGCCAAATGAGCGAAGGCGCAGAGCATAAGCGACCTCTGCGCCCCTTAGCCTTCGGTCTCTACAACCCGAAAGCCGAGCTCTCAATTTGCCCGCCAAGGGAGGACCGGTCGCGCGTGCATTACATCTCGACCCGTGGTGAGGCCTCGAAGCTCGGTTTCGAGGACGTGTTGCTGGCCGGGCTTGCCCGTGACGGCGGTCTTTACGTGCCCGAAAGCTGGCCGGCCCTATCGCGCGAGACGATAGCGGGGTTTGCCGGCAAACCGTTCGCGGAGGTCGCCGTCGAGGTCATCCATCCCTTCACGGGTGGGGCCATCACCAGGTCCGAGTTGAGGCAGATGGCGGACGAGGCGTATCGGAGCTTCGGGCATCCGGCCGTGACGCCCCTCGTTCAAATCGATCGCAATACCTGGATCCTCGAGCTCTTCCACGGGCCGACGCTTGCCTTCAAGGATGTCGCCATGCAGCTGCTCGCCCGGCTCATGGATCATGTGCTCGCGAAGCGGGGGAGCCGCGCGACCATCGTCGGCGCCACCTCGGGAGACACGGGCGGCGCGGCCATCGAGGCCTTCCGCGGGCGCAGGCAGGTGGATGTCGTCATCCTCTTTCCCGACGGGCGCGTGTCGGATGTGCAGCGGCGCATGATGACAACGCCGACGGACCCGAACGTGCATGCGGTTGCCGTCGAGGGCACGTTCGACGATTGCCAGGCGCTAGTGAAGGGCATGTTCAACGACCACGGCTTTCGTGATCGCGTCGGGCTCTCCGGCGTCAACTCCATCAATTGGGCCCGCATCGTCGCGCAGGTGACCTACTATTTTGTCGCGGCGGTGGCGCTCGGCGCGCCGTTCCGCAAGGTGACGTTCGCCGTGCCGACCGGCAATTTCGGCGACATCTTCGCGGGCTACGTCGCCAAGCGCATGGGGCTTCCCGTCGAGGCGCTCGTGATCGCGTCCAATGCGAACGATATTTTGCCGCGGGCCTACGAGTGCGGCACCTACGAGATGAAGAGTGTTCAGGCGACGACCTCACCGTCGATGGACATCCAGATCTCCTCGAATTTCGAGCGCTACCTGTTCGAGGCTTCGGGACGGGATGCGGCGCTGATCCGCGCTCAGATGGGCCTGCTGGGGCAGGGTGGGCGTTTCGAGCTCAAGGGCACTCATGCAACGATGCGCCAGGATTTCCGCGCGGCCGCCGCGAGCGAGGCAGACATCGCCGCCGCCATCCGCAAAGTGGATGGTGAGAGCGGGTACCTCATGGATCCGCACACCGCATGCGGTTATGTCGCTCTCGCCAAGACCTCGGACCCAGGACCGGCTCCCGCCGTCATTCTCTCGACGGCGCATCCGGCCAAATTTCCGGACGCGATCGAGGCGATCACCGGGCGCTCGCCCGCGCTGCCGGCGCGGCTCTCGAACCTGATGACCGACGCCGAGCGCTTCCTCCGCCTTCCCAACGATCTTGCGAGGATTGAGACTTACGTAGCCGAAAGAGCGCGCGCGGCCGGCGGGAAGGGCAGAGGATGACGGTCTCGGTATCGCTTTTGCCGAACGGTCTTCGATGCGTGACCCATCACATGCCTCATCTCGAGACGACGTCGCTCGGGGTGTGGGTCGGGACCGGGTCACGGCACGAGGCCGCCCATGAGCACGGGGCCTGCCACTTTCTGGAGCACATGGCCTTCAAGGGTACGGCCAGCCGGTCGGCGCGCGCGATCGCCGAGGAGATCGAGGCCGTGGGGGGCGAGCTCAACGCCGCGACGGGCCTCGATGCGACCGCCTATTTCGCCCGCGTTCTTTCAGGCGATGAGGGCGTGGCGCTCTCTCTCATCGCCGACATTCTGCAGAATTCTCTGTTCGGGCCGGAGGAGATGGAGCGTGAGCGGGAGGTGATCCTTCAGGAGATCGCGGCGCTCGAGGACAGTCCCGACGACATGGTTTACGACCTCCTGCAGGACGCCGCGTATCCCGGGCAGGCGGTGGGACGGCCCGTGATCGGCACGCCAAGAAGCGTCAGGAGCCTTTCGGCCTCTCAACTGAAGGCGCTTCTCTCGGTCCACTACCGGCCGGAGAACATGGTCATTTCAGCGGCCGGCGCGGCCCGCCACGAGACGGTGGTCCGCCACGTTGAGGCCCTATTCGGCGGGCTCACTGGCGGGCGAGTCGTGGGGGTGGAGCGGGCCGTCTACAGGGGCGGTCTCCGTTCGTCGCAGCGGCGCTTCGAGCAGAGCCACATCATGCTCGGCTTCGAGGGTCCGTCGTACCGGGACGAAGCGTATTTCGTCGCTCAGGTGTTCTCCGGTCTGTTCGGCGGGGGGATGTCGTCGCGGCTGTTCCAGGAGGTCCGCGAGAAACGTGGCCTTTGCTATTCGATCTACTCGTCGGCATGGGGGCTGGAGGAAACGGGAATGCTGACGGTGCATGCAGCGACAGGAGCCGGCACCATGACGGAGCTCATGGGCGTCGTCGCCGGCGAGCTTGCCGAGATGGCCGAGAACGGCCCGAGGGCGGCGGAGCTGCAGCGCGCCAAGGCCCAGCTCCGGGCTGGGCTCATGATGAGCCTCGAGAGCTCCGGCGCGCGCGCCGAGCAGATGGCCCGGCACATGCTGGCGCACGGACGGGTCATCCCGCCGGGTGAGCTCGTCGACCGCGTCGAAGCCGTGAGCGGGAGCGACGTCAGGACGTTTGCCGGGCGTATTGCAGCGGGCCGGCCGTCCATTGCGGTGGTCGGAGCGGGGAAGGCATCCTCCGCGCTTGCCGAGCGCTCGGCGTGCTTGTTCGGGGCTTGAGAGAAGAAGGGCCGACGGATGGCATTTCTGAGATCAGGCCTTGCGTACGACGCGCCTCCGGCAGCGCAGGGGCAGGGCCTCCATCTGCGGCCGCTCGCTTCCGGCGATTATGCCCAATGGGCCGAGCTCAGGGCGCGCAGCCGGGCCCATCTCGTCCCCTGGGAGCCGGCTTGGCCCGCGGACGATCTCAGCCGGCTCGGCTTCCGGCGCCGTCTGCGTCACTATCAGCGCGAGGCCCGTGACGATCTGGGCTACGCATTCGCCGTCATCGAGGACGGCTCGGGGCGCCTGCTCGGCGGGCTCTCGCTCTCTAATGTCCGGCGCGGCGTGTCGCAGATCGCCTCGCTCGGCTACTGGATCGGGGCGCCCTATGCCGGGCAGGGTCTCATGACCGAGGCCGTGCGCTGCTTTCTGCCGTACGCGTTCGGCCCGCTCAGACTGCATCGCATCGAGGCGGTCTCGCAGCCCGCCAATCTCGCCTCCATCCGCGTGCTCGAGAAGAACGGGTTTGTGCGCGAAGGCTACGCCCGCAAGCTTCTCAAGATCCACGGCGTCTGGGCGGATCATGTGCTCTACGCCATGCTCGCCGACGATGTCCCCGCAAACGGGGGGCCGCCGGCATGAGGCGTGGAGCTCTCCGCAACATCCGTTTCCTTTCTTTGGCTTGCCGGCTGCAAGACGCAATTCTGGCCTTGGGGGTTCTCTGGCTCGCCCTCGCCGTGCTCGCGCCTGCTCCTGCCCGGGCCCTGCAGCCGATCGTCGTCTCGCCCGATGACGAGCGTATCGAGATCACGGCCCTGGGAGAGCTCTACGAAGGCCGGGGCGATACGCTTCAGGTGGAAACGGCGGCGGGCGAGGATGCCGCGGTGGGCCGCATGGCGGTGCGGGCCGCGACGCCCGGCACCAATCCGAACTGGATCGTGTTCGCGATCACCAACCCCTCGGACAAGCCCGTCGAACGCTGGATCGCGGCGGACCGCTATACGCTCATCGGCTCGGGTGCGGTGTGGCCCGATCTCGACGCCAGGCGCATCGAGGCCGTCACGCCCTCGATCGGCTTCGTGCCCGAGCGCATCAAGAGCGACCGCGCCGATCTCTTTCGCATCACCGTCGAGCCCGGCAAGACGATCACCTACGTCGCCGAGCTTTCGTCGGAGCGGTTTGCGAGGATTTACCTCTGGAAGCAGCTCGACTACGAGCTCAAGGTTCGGGACCGCTTGCTGTTCAATGGCGTGCTCCTTGGTCTGACGGGATTGCTGGCGGTTTTCCTGACCGCGATCTTCGCCGCCAATCACAAGCTCGTCTTTCCTGCCGCCGCCCTCGTTGCCTGGTGCGCGCTCGGCTATCTGTGTGTCGACTTCGGGTTCTTCCACAAGCTCTTCCAGCTGAAGCCGGAGGACAACGCCGTCTATCGCGCCGCGGCAGAATCGGCGCTTGCCGCGAGCCTCGTGATCTTTCTGCACGTTTTCCTGCGCCTCGCGCTTTGGCATGGGCTGGTGCGCATGCTGGTCGGCGTCTGGATGCTGGCTCAGCTCGCCTTGATTGCGGTCGCGGTGATCGATCCACGGCTTGCCGCGACGTTCGCCCGGCTTTCGTTCCTGGCCATCGGGGGCATCGGCGCCGGCTTTACGATGTTCCTCGCTATCCGCGGGCAGGATCGCGCGCTGTCTCTGATCCCGACCTGGCTCCTGTTCATCGTGTGGATCTTTGCCGCCGGTGTCGCGCTCACGGGCCGCCTCTCGGGCGACATGGTCGTCTCGAGCCTCGTGGCGGGCATGGTTCTGATCCTGCTCCTCATCGGGTTCACGGTCACGCAATACGCTTTCCGCTCCATAGAGCCGGTGTACGGCGCCGCGCCGTCCGAGATGCAGCTGCGCTCGCTCGCGGTGGACAGCGCCGGAGCCGCCGTATGGGAGTGGAGCAACAGGCGCGACGAGGTGAAAGTCGGCCCGGCCGTCGAAGCCGTTCTCGGCCTTCAGCCCGGTGAGCTGTCGGCCAAGGTCGAGGAGTTCTCGCGCCATCTCCACCCGGCGGACCGGGAAAGGTTCCGCGTCATGCTGTGGTCGATCCAGGAGCGCAGCGACGGACGGTTGCGCGCCGACTTCCGCATGCGCCACGCCGACAACAGCTATCGCTGGTTCGAGATCGAGGCGGCGCGCGTGCATGGCTCCGATCCGCGCGCCATCCGCTGCGTCGGGCTGATGAGAGACGTGACGGATTCGCGGCGCGCGCACGAGCGCCTCGTGCATGACGCGGTCCACTGCAGCCTGACGGGTCTTCCGAACCGCGAGCTGCTCCTGGACCGGATCGCCGTTGCCATCGAGCGGGCGAGGTCGGAGCCGACTATCCGGCCCCAGGTCTTGTGCATTGGCCTCGACAAGTTCCGCACGACCAACGCTTCATTCGGACTGGTGGTCGGGGACAGCCTGCTGCTCACCGTTGCGCGCCGGCTGCAGCGCCACCTCGGGCCGCAGGATACGCTGGCGCGTCTCGCGGGCGATCAGTTCGTCATTCTGATGCCGGCGGAGCTGACCGGCCCGGAGCTGACGGCGCTTGCGGAGCGCATCCGGCGCAGCTTGCGCTCGCCCATCAAGATTGCAGGCCAGGAGATCGTGCTGACCGGCTCGATCGGAATAGCGTCCTATTCCGGCAGGCCAGGGGAGCAGGCGGACCTGCTCAAGGACGCCGAGATCGCCATGTACCGCGCCAAGCGGGGCGGGGCCGACCGGGTCGAGTTCTTCAAGCCCGAGATGCGGGCCGACCGCGAGGAGCGCAGCCATATGGAGGCCGAGCTTCGCCGGGCTCTCGAAAAGGGTCAGGTCAAGGTCCTCTATCTGCCGATCGTCTACCTGCCGACGGAGGAGCTTGCCGGTTTCGAGGCCATCGTCCGCTGGGAGCACGCGAAGTACGGGCTGATCAATCCGGGAGCCGTCGAGCCGGTGGACGAAAGGAGCGATCTCATCGCGAAAATCGGCTCATATGTGCTGATGCGCGCCGTCAAGGACGCTTCGACCTGGCACAAGGTGCTGCCGCGGGCCGAGGCGCCGCTGTTCGTCAGCGTGAACGTGTCGAGCAAGCAGTTCTTCCGGCAGGATCTCATTCAGGAGGTTCGCCACATACTCGGGCGCAATATCGTGACGAAGGGGACGCTCAGGCTCGAGGTGACGGAGCGCCTCGTGATGCAGAACCCCGAGCAGGCCAGCGAGGTGCTCGAATGGATTCGGGGCGCGGGGGCCGAGCTGTCCCTCGACGAGTTCGGAACCGGCTATAGCTCGGTTGCGTTCCTCCAGCGCTTCCCGTTCGACACGTTCAAGGTCGACCGCGAGCTGGTGCAGGAATGCGGTGCCAGGGACGGAGCGGGGGCGAGCATCATCCGTTCCGTGGTGGCGCTGGCCCACGAGCTCGGCAAGAAGGTCGTTGCGGAGGGCGTGGAAAGCGCCGAGGATTCCGCGTTCCTGCGCTCCATCGGCTGCGAGTATGCCGAGGGCGTCTACTTCGGCAGCGCGCACAGTGAGGGGGACGTGCTTCAGCTCTTGAAGGCGATCCGCAAGTCGGAAAGCCGGCTGCAGCCGCGAGGTCTCTTCAAGACGAAATCCAAGCGGAAGGGATCCAAGGGTCCCGGCAAGGAGGCTTCCTCGTCCCCGCCGCCCGCCAATGGCGGGCCGCCGGCAGAGGCTGGAGCGGCAGCGCATGCCGGAGACGCTGCGCCCGGGAATGGAATGGCCGGGTCGGCAGCGGCTCGACCCGGAGCTCAAGGAGGGGGCTCGCCGCGCCCGCCCGGCGCCGTGCCGCGGCGCCTCGCACGGCGCGGAGGCCGCCCGCAGCCGCCCCCGCTCGGTCAAGCCGCTGCCGCGGCTCGAAACACGGCCGAGGGAGCACCCGCCGGGGCCGGGTCTCGAGCAGGTGCCGTCGGGATGATGGGCGTCCTCACATCGCTTCCCGCCAATCCGCTCTTCGACACATCACTGGAATCCCGGCCGGTGTCGGACGACGGACAATCCGGCCTTTCCTATCTCGAGATGGCAGCAGCTCGTCAGCGCGAGGACACCCTCATCCCCATGGGCTTCCCGGCCGCCTTGGAAATGGGGGAGACGGCTCCGCCGGCGGGACAGGGTTCAGAGGGAATTGTTGGCGGGGCCGAGGCGGGCGCTCTTCAGCCCCCACCGCTGCCGCCGATCGGTCAAACGGGCAACGCTCCTCCACCCCTTCCGCAGTCGATGGGGTTCGAGAGTGCCGAAGCGCCCGAGGGCGCTCCCCAGCTTGCAGCCGCCGGCGCTGGCTTCGGCGGTGCGTCAGCCGGCGCTCTGCCGCCCGACAACGACCCGCTGCCGAGATTTCTCGAGGCCGGCGCAGGCGGCGGCCAGCTCCGCACCGAGCCCCCACCTCAGCAGGCCGCAAACGCTCAACCCCAGTTCGATTATTCGGGGCTGCCGCCCGCCATCGCCGCGAGCCTCGCGCGCCTTGCCGGCAGGGCTGCACCTCAGCCGGCTCCCGTGCCGCCGCAGCAGCGCATCAAAGCGGGCTCTGAGTGAGTCCCGGGCTCCCTCTCTTTGATTTTCACGCGTGCCCGGCGTCGCTCACGAGATGGGAGGGATCGACGCCGATCTTGGCGAGCGCGCGCGCATATTTGCTCTCGAGATCGGTGTCGAAGAGGATATCGGGATCAGCCGGGCAATTGAGCCAGCCATTGGCCTGGATCTCGCTCTCGAGCTGGCCCGCTGACCAGCCCGCATAGCCGAGAGCGAGGATGGCACGATCCGGTCCCTCGCCGGCCGCGATGGCCTTGAGGATGTCGATCGAGGCCGTGAGGCTTATTCCCGCATCGATCCGAAGAGTCGAGTCGTTGGCGAAATAGTCGGCGGTGTGCAGCACGAAGCCGCGCCCTGTCTCGACCGGGCCACCCACGTGCACCTGCCGCTCGAGGATGTCGCTGGCGATGCCGTCCTCAGCACCCCGCGGCACGATCCCGAGCCGCTCCAGGAGATCAGGGAAGTTGATGTGGCTGGCCCTGAAATTGACGATGAGACCCATCGCCCCCTCGCCCGAGTGCGCGCACATGTAGACGACCGACCGGGCGAAGCGGCGGTCGGACATCGATGGCATGGCAACGAGCAGCTGTCCTTTGAGATAGCTCTCGCCGCGGGCGGGCCGTCTTGGTCGGTTCTGCACCATGGCCCAGGATACCGCCACCGATACAACCCTGTGAAGCATCGTTTTTTTGTGACTTTGGGGGGTGTTTCAGACCCGCACGGCTTGTTCCGGGTTCTCGAAAAGCCCATATCGTGACCGGCGATTGCGGCATGGAGGCGAGGAATGGCCGTTTGGCGGAGAGATCGACGTGCGGGCCTCGTGCACGAAGCCCCGGTTGCGGCGGCTCTCATGGCCCTCTCGGCATTTTCCTTTTCAGCGGAGAGGGCAGCCGCCGACGAGATCGCCTCCGACTGGGTCGAGGGCTTCAACTCGCGCACGCGTCTTTCCGCCGCGCGCCTCAGCGAGGGCAGCGGGCAGAAGCTCTATGCCTTTGTCGAGATCGAAATGCCGAAGGGTTGGAAGACCTACTGGAAGGTGCCGGGAGACTCGGGCGTGCCGCCGGCCTTCGACTGGTCGAGGTCCGACAACGTGGAGCAGGCGACCGTGCTCTATCCTGCGCCGCGGCGCATCGAGGACAAGGGCGGAGAGGTTGTCGGCTATCTCGACAAGGTCGTTTTCCCGGTCGAGATCCAGGAGAAGAACAAGGATCTGCCGGCTGGCCTCGATCTCGTAATGCAATTCGGAATCTGCAAGGACATCTGCATTCCGGCCGACGTGAACCTCTCGCTTGCCATCGGAGAGGACGACGTGGGAGAGGCTTCGGCGACGGCGCTTGCCGCGCTCGAGCGCGTTCCGCGTTCCGGGGCCAGGATCGGGCCCGAGGATCCGATGCTGAAGAAGGTTACAGCGGAGCTTGAAGGCGCGAAGCCGAGGCTCATCATCGAGGCAGCCTTTCCGGGCGGCGCAGAAAGCGCCGAGGTCTTTCTCGAGGCTCCGGGCGGCGCCTATCTTCCGCCGGCGAGAAAGACGGCAACGACGGGCGACGTCGCCACGTTCGAGGTCGATCTCGCCGATGGCGTGGACGTCGCCTCGCTGCGCGGCGCCTTGCTCGCCGCGACGCTGGTATCGGCACGGGGCCAGTCGACGGCTTCCTTCAGGATCGAATAGGACCGTCGAAACTGCTCTTGGTTTGAGGCAGGCGACTGGCTAGAGTCTCTCCGGACCAACGTCGAGGAGAGCACCATGAGCATCAAACCGGGCGACCGATTGCCGGACGCCAAGTTCATGACGATGGGGCCGGACGGTCCGAAGGCGCTCACCACCTCGGACATCTTCAAAGGCAAGAAGGTCGCGCTGTTCGCCGTTCCCGGCGCCTATACCCCAACCTGCCACAAGCAGCATCTGCCGGGCTTCGTCGAGCGCGCCGCCGAGATCAAAGCGAAGGGCGTCGAGACCATCGCCTGCATTGCCACCAACGACGTGTTCGTGATGGCGAGCTGGGGCCGCGATACGGGAGCTCTCGGCAAGGTGCTGATGCTGACCGACGACAACGCGACGTTCACGAAAGCGATCGGGCTCGACGTCGACCTCAATGGACCGGGCATCGGCCTCGGCGTGCGCTCCAAGCGCTATTCGATGCTGGTCGACGACGGGGTGGTGAAATCCTTGAACGTCGAGGAGGCACCCTCCACACACGATCTTTCGAGCGCGGCGACGCTTTGCTCGATCATCGACCGCGGGATTTGAGGCTTGGGAGAGCTTCAGCCGCCGATCTCGTCAAGCCTCGCACGCGGAGCGGGCTCGATGCTGACACTTTCGCCGCACCCGCAGGCGCTCTTCTGGTTCGGGTTGTTGAACACGAACTGGGCCGAGAGCTTGTCGGTCTTGAAGTCCATCTCGGTGCCGAGAAGATAGAGCACAGCCTGCGGGTCGACGATGACGCGCGCGCCGTCCTGCTCCACGACCTCGTCGAGCCTGCCCACCTCCTCGACGAGGCTCATGGTGTACTCCATGCCGGCGCAGCCGCCCTTCTTCACGCCGATCTTGAGCCCCTGAACGCGCGGTCCCTTGGACGCCATGAGGGCCTTGATGCGCTCGGTGGCGGCTGGCGTGAGCGTCATGACCTTCGCTCGCGGCCGGCGACTGGTGGCGGGTGTCTTGGTGCTCATCGTCGAGAGATCCGGATTGAACGCCAGGGTGCAGGGCTGTCGTGTTGCTCACCATATATATAGCTTCAAATCAAGTTTACGAGAGTGAGCACAGTCTGTTCGAAATTCGTTTCATGAAAAGCCCATCGAGAGCGCCGGCCAGAACGTGCCTGCGGCGTCCGATCTCCGTCGCTCGGGGACGTTACATTACGGCCGTGCTCTGATGCATAGGTCGGGTTAATCACTGCTCCTTGAGAGCGTGGCCGATGGCTTTGCGCATCACCGACGGCAGGGCGGCGGAATGAAGGTCGCGGCGGGCCACCCAGCGGCACCGGTCTGGCTCGGCCCAGAATGTCAGGATCGCATTCGATGGAACGATCGCCCGGAAGACCATGAGCTCCAGACGGAAGTGGGTGAAGGTATGCGAGACACTCCCCGGCACGGCCCACCAGTCGGCGCGCACTGGCGCCGCGCCGAGCGCGAGATCGGCCGACAGCCACTCGTCCTGCCATGCGGTCGAAGGGACCTCGAGCATGCCGCCCAAGAGCCCCGCCTCGTGGCGCTTCCTCAAAAGCACGTGCCCATCCTCGCGCAGCGCCAGGAAGGCGATGGCGTAACGCACGGGGCGAAGCGCCCGTTCCAACCGTAAGGGAAGCTGCTGCTCGATCCCCTTGGCGTGCGCGTGGCAATCGCTTTGAAGCGGACACATCAGGCACGAAGGCCGCCTTGGCGTGCAGATGGCGGTGCCGAGATCCATCATCGCTTGCGCGAAATCGCCAGGGCGCCTTTCGGGAGTGAGAGTTGCCGCCAGCCGGGAGAGCTCACGTTTGGCAGCGGGCAGAGGTGTGCGCACGGCAAACAGGCGCGCTACTACGCGCTCCACGTTGCCGTCGACGGGCGTGGCCTTCTCGCCATACGCAATGGCGGCGATGGCCGCCGCCGTATAGGGGCCGATGCCGGGCAGCTGGCCGAGCTCCGCCTCGGTCCGCGGAAACTTGCCGCCGTGGAGCTCTACGATCGCCTGGGAGCACTTGTGCAGATTGCGCGCGCGCGAGTAGTAGCCGAGGCCGGCCCAGAGCGCGAGAACGTCGTCGAGGGTAGCCGCCGCGAGCGCCTCCACGTTGGGCCAGCGCGTCAGAAAGCGCTGGAAGTAGGGGACGACGGCCTTGACCGTCGTCTGCTGCAGCATGATCTCGGAGAGCCAGACCTTGTAAGGATCGGGCCGCTTTCCCCTAAAGGCGCGCCACGGCAGATCCCGGCGCTCGCGATCATACCAGTCGAGGAGTGCGGCGACCGTGTCCGGGCCGGCCGGGCGCAGCGGAAGTTGCCTTCGAGCCACAGCAGTCACCTGGTCCCCCTTCGCGGCAGGCGCGAATCACCATTCTTATGGTGCCTCATAGAGTGGCGGCACAGGGCGAGTTTAGCTCTGATTCTGGCCGGCCGCGCCACAGCCCTTTGGTGCCCTGATGCGCAACGAGCCAACAAAGAGCGGACAGCACTTGGGTGTCCCCACCCGATTGAGAAGCCGCGAGAGAGGGTGGTCCGGCGCGCGTGGGCAGGCGAGCCCGTTGCTGACGGCGCGCATCCAGACGGCGAGGGGCGCTCCGCAGAGCGCCATGGCTCCGCGCGTGGCTCTCCGCAGCTCGGTCCGGGCGGTCGGCAGCTACGTACCGGCCCTTACGCGCAAGGCTTTCGAAAAGCACGGATTTTCAACGGCCGTTCTGTTGACCGACTGGGCCCGTATCGTGGGGGCCGAGGTGGCCGCCTCGACGGCTCCCGAGCGGCTCAAGTGGCCGCGCGGCGTGGAAGCCTATGGCGAGGTCGAAACCGGCGCGGAGGGGCGTCCGGGCGCCACACTGGTCGTTCAGGTCGACCCGGCCCGGGCCCTGGATGTGGACTACAGGAGCCGGCAGATCGTCGAGCGGATCAACGCCTTCTTCGGCTACCGGGCGGTTGCGGCCCTGAAGCTTGTTCAGGCCCCCATCGCGGCGCCGGAGGCCCGCCCGCAGGGGCCCATTCATCGCGACTTGGGCCTCGAGCCAGCCGAGCGGCGGCCCGTCGACGATGTTGCGGACGCGGACCTGCGAGCCGCCCTTCTGCGTCTGGGAGCCGGGGTAGCGGCCCAGCAGGGGAAACTCTGAGCTATCGCTGACGCTGACCGGCCCCGGGTAGCCATCCCCCGGGAATTGCCTTATTGGGGCGCTCGTCTCATGAATAGATCGGGCCAGATCAGGTCCTGTCCGCCCTGAACCCGAGGAGCGAGCCACGTGTCCAACGAAAAGACTATCGCGCTACCCGTTCGTCCGATGCGCCACCCGCTCATGGCTGGCCTGGCGCTTGCCGTCATCGGATTGGCGCTCACGGCCTGCGGCGACGAGCCCTCGAAGGCGGCGGGGGAGGCCCCGAAAGAGATCGCGATCGAGGAGATCCGGAAATCCGGAACCGATCTCCCGGAGCTGGCAATGGGGGCCGAGGACGCCAAGGCGACGGTCGTCGAATATGCCTCGCTCACGTGTGGCCACTGCATGCGCTTCCACACCGAGGTGTTTCCCGAGGTCAAGAGGAAGTACATCGACACCGGCAGGATCCGTTTCATCTATCGCGATTACCCGCTCGACCCGCGCGCGTTCGGTGGCTCGATGCTGGCGCGCTGCCTCGGCGGCGACAAGGCTTTTGCGCTGATCGAGACGCTGTTTCATCAGCAGGAGCAGTGGGCGCACGTGAAGCAGAACCCGAAGCAGGCGCTGTTCGACGTGGTGAAGCAGGCGGGCTTCACCGAGGAAAGCTTCGACAAGTGTCTCACGGACCAGAAGCTGTTCGAGCAGCTCTCCGCCATGCAGAGCCGCGCGGGACAGGTGTTCGGCGTGAGCTCCACGCCGACGATCTTCATCAACGGCAAGAAGATTGCGGCGCCGACGCTCGAGGAGTTCGACAAGGCGCTGGAGCCCATCATCGGCAAGAATTGAACGCGGAGTCTCAGGAGGCGGCGTGACGCGGCGCTCGAGCTTGGCATGGCCGATCGCTCTAGCCTTCATTTGCGCGGGCTGCTCAGGCGCGCCGCCCGAGCTCGGCGGCGGCGTCGCCGGCGGAGCAACCAGCGGACTTTCGACGGAGGGCCAGGGTGCGGCGGGACAGGCCTTTGGAGATGCGAGCGGGACTGGAGCGAAGGAGGCCGCCCCGTTCAATCCTTTTGCCGATCCCGCAGCCGTGGCGCCCGGCGGCCGTCAGGTCATCGCCAACCCTACCTTCGACGAGGTGATGCAGGCGGGTCCCTTGCCCGAGATGACGCAGGGCCGGCCGGACGCGCCGGTCACCATCGTTGAGTACGCCTCTCTCACCTGTCCGCACTGCCGCCACTTCCACGAGACGGTCTACCCGCAATTGAAGCGCGAGTTCATCGACACCGGCAAGGTGCGCTACATCCTGCGCGAGTTCCCGATCGGCAAGCAGTCTGGCAATGCGACCATCGCGCTGCGCTGCGCCAAGCCGGAGATGTATTTCGATCTCTACGGCAGGTTCATGGCGCAGCAGGCGGCCTGGGTCTCGCAGGAGGTGCGCCTCGAGCCGATCTTTGCGGTGGCGAAGCAGGCCGGTCTCACCCAGGACGAGTGGGATCGGTGCTTGAGAAACGAGACCCTGATCGAGGCCTTGAAGGCCATCAAGGAGCGCGGGCGCACGCTCGGCATCATCGGCACGCCCAACTTCTTTGTCGGCAGGGAGCTTGTGAAGAGAGAGCTCACGATCGAGGACATTCGCGCGATCGTGGCCGCCGGCGGCGCGGCCGCACAAAAGACCCCGTGAAGCCTGGGGTTGGGGTGCTTCCAGAAGGCGCCGGCACCGGGCGGCCGGACGCAGACCGGACCCAGTAAGCCCTCCGCGCCGGAACGGACCCGTTGTCGACGGTCAATGCGCCGGGCGCCGATCCGTGATTTGAGGGTCCCGAGCGGGGAAGTCCGGCCCGGCGCTCGAAATCAGGAGATCGTGCACATGAAAACGACACATTACCTCGTGGCAGCGGCCTGTGCGGGTGCGCTCGCGCTGATGGCCGGCGTCGCATCTGCCCAAGACGATGGACGCGGTCCCGGCGCGGGCATGGGACCGGGCATGGGCATGGGCTCCGGCATGGGCATGATGATGGGCCGCGGCATGATGGGGAGTGGCATGATGGGCGGCTGCCCGATGATGGGCGCCATGATGGGCAAGGGTGGCATGATGGGCATGCATTCCGAGGGCCGTGTCGCATTCCTCAAGGCCGAGCTCGGCATCACCGATGCCCAGAAGGATGCGTTCGAGGCCTACGCGGCGGCCTTGAGGAAAAACCTCGGCAACATGCAAGCGATGCACGAGGGCATGTTGAAGATGCGTGACGCCAAGACGCCCGTCGAGCGTCTCGACACGCACATCGGCCTGATGGAAGGGCGCCTCGCTGCGCTCAAGGAGGTTAAGGCCCCGCTCTCAGCCCTCTACACCTCCCTCTCCGACGAGCAGAGGAAAAAGGCCGACGATCTCCTGACGGGCATGGGCTGCATGATGTGACCGTGGCGGCGCGCGGGTCGGGCCGCTCCGCTCCGCCAAAGTCCCAAGCCTCACACATTGCCGTAGGGGGCCGCGAGAGAGCGGGCCTCCCCTCTTGCAGCGCGCTACCCTCACGTCCATTTCCTGCCCGTGATACCGGCGTGCGTATGATTCGACACGTCCGCCACCACACTGCCGTCAACGCCGCGAAGGCGGCGACCCGTCCAAACAGGCCCTAGAGAAATTTGCTGCTGGGACAGGCCGCCGCCTACGCGGCGTTGATGATGGGAGGAGGAGCGGTCAATAAATCTGCACAGCCGTATGATCTATCCCTGGGAAACACCCCCCTCGCCACGGCCCCAGAATCGCGGGACACTGGCCCCGTCACAGCCTTGTGCACGTGTCCTGATTGCCACTTGAACTCGGAACGCAACGGCGCCATCCCTCGCTCCGTGGGGGACGGGGGAAAACGCATGAAAATCAACCGCCTCAGATTGCTGGGCTTCAAGTCGTTCGTCGAGCCGACCGACCTCGTGATCGAGCGCGGCCTGACCGGCGTCGTGGGTCCCAACGGCTGCGGCAAGTCGAACCTCTTGGAAGCGCTGCGCTGGGTGATGGGGGAGACCTCCCACAAGTCGATGCGCGCTGCAGCCATGGACGACGTGATCTTCTCGGGCACCACCAGCCGCCCGGCGCGCAACAGCTCCGAGGTCACGATCTTTCTCGACAACACCGAGCGCTTGGCTCCCGCGGAGTTCAACGACACCGACCTCATCGAGATCACGCGCCGTATCGAGCGCGAGGCCGGCTCGGCCTATCGCATCAACGGAAAGGAGGTGCGCGCGCGCGACGTCAAGATCCTGTTCGAGGACGCTGCCACGGGGGCGCGCTCTCCGGCCCTCGTGCGCCAGGGCCAGATCGCGGAGGTGGTGAATGCAAAGCCCGAGCAGCGCCGGCGCATCCTCGAGGACGCGGCGGGAATCGCCGGGCTCCATTCGCGCCGCCATGAGGCCGAACTGAGGCTGAGGGCAGCCGAGGCCAATCTCGCTCGGCTCAACGACATCCTGGGCGGCCTCAATTCCCAGATCGAGAGCCTGAAGCGCCAGGCCCGCGCCGCGCGCCGCTACAAGGAGCTGTCGGGCGAGATCCGCAAGCAGGAAGCGCTCGTCTCCTATCTGTCGTGGGCCGATGCGCAGGCCCAAGTCGATGCCGAGGAAGCCGCGTTGACGGACGCGCTGACCAGGGTTGCGGCTGCGGCGGAGGTTGAATCCCGGGCGCTCCGCCACGAGGCCGAGCGGGCCGAGGGCCTTCCCCCGCTCCGCGACGCCGAGGCCGCGAAAGGGGCCGCGCTGGGGCGCATCAGGATCGAGCAGGAAGCGTTCGAGCGTGAGGCCGAGCGTCTGGCTCAGCGCGAGCGGGAATTGAAGGCACGCGCCGAGCAGCTTGGCCGCGACAGGGCGCGCGAGGAGAGCTTCATCGCCGAGTCGAGGGAAATCCTCGCCGGCCTCGAGCGCGAGATCGAGATGCTCGTTGCGGCCGAGGAGGGTGCCGACCGGAATATCGACGAGGCCCGCGGCGCGTTCGATCGGACTATAGCCGGGCTGGGGGCGGCCGAAAGCGAGCTGTCTCGGCTCACGGCGGAGGCGGCCGAGGTGCGGGCACACCGGCGCAGTCTCGAAGCCGCGGCTGCCGAGCGCGGTGACGTCATTGCCAAGATCGAGCGACAGATCATGGCGCTTGCCGTTCAGACGCGCGAGGTCACGGGCCGCGCGCCCGATGCCATCAAGCTCGCCGAGACGAGTGAGGCCGGCCAGCGCCTGGCGCGCGAGACGGCCGAGATCGAGGCGCGCATGCTCTCTGCCGAGGAGCGCGTCGAGGAGCTGGCGCGGGTCGCCAAGGCGAAACGCGAGGAGGCGCAGAAAGCGAAGCTCGACGCCGGTGCGATCGCCGCGGAGCGCGAGACGCTGGCAAAGCTTCTCGTGCCGGTTCGCGACGACGGCTTGGCCCCCATCGTCGACAGCCTCGAGGTGGCGCCCGGCTACGAGGCCGCACTCGGAGCCGCATTGGGCGACGATCTCGAGGCGCCGGCCTCGACGGAATCTCCCGTCCACTGGCGGCTCGTCGCGGTCGCCTCCACGGACGCGGCCCTGCCGGGCGAGATCGAGCCCTTGAGCCTCAACGTCGAGGCGCCGCCGGAGCTTGCGCGGCGCTTGCGCCAGATCGGTGTCGTATCTCGCGAGGACGGGCCGCGGCTGCAGCCGCTCCTGAGACCCGGTCAGCGGCTCGTGTCGAAAGAGGGCGACCTGTGGCGCTGGGACGGGTTCGTTGCCGCGGCGGACGGCGTGACCCCGGCCGCGCAGCGGCTCGCCGGTCTCAATCGGCTGCGGGAGATCGACCGGCGCGAGGAGCGCTCGCAGGAGGACGCCGACCATCTGGCGGATGCCGAGGCGGCCGCGGCCGACGCCCTGGCCGCCGCCGAGGTCGAGGAGCGCCAGGTTCGCCAGCTCTGGCGCGACTGTCAGGCTAGACTGGCGGACGCCCGCGAGGCGCTGACCCGCATCGAGCAGCAGGCGCGCGAGACGGAGGATCGCCTGCAGGCGCTGGCAGAGGCCAAAGCTCGTTTCGACGACGACATGATGGAGGCCATCGGAAGGAGATCCGAGGTCGATGCGGCGTTGGCACGCCTCGACCAGGCGGATGACGTCGAGGTGAGGCTCGCTACGGCGCAAACGCACGCCGCCGATCAGCGTAACGCCGCCGCGGAGGCGCGGGCGCGCCTCGCCGCGCTCGAGCGCGAGCGCGAGATCCGATTGCAGCGTAACGCGGTGGCGATGGCGGAGCGTGAGCGCTGGCAGACACGAAGCGCCGGCGCGACCGAGCAGATTGCGACGTTGAAGGGGCGGTTCGAGGAGACGGAAGCCGAGCTCCAAGGGCTCGCGGGCCTGCCCGCAGAAATCGCCAACAAGCGGCAAGGGCTTCTCGACGCGGTTGAGCGGGCAGAAACAGAGCGGCGGTCGGCTGCGGACAGACTTGCGGAAGCCGAGACGGCCCAGCGTGCCGCTGTGCAGGCACTACGTGCGGCGCAGGCGGATGTCTCGGCCGAGCGCGAGGCACGGGCGCGCATCGAGACGCGGCTCGAGAATGCCCGCACACGCCGCCAGGATGAAGCGCGGCGCATCCGCGAGACATTCGAGCGAGCGCCCGAGGACTGTCTGGCGCTCGCCGACCATCCCAGGGGCAAGCCACTCCCCGTGCTCGCCGACATCGACCGCATCCTGCAGAAGCTCAAGGCCGATCGCGAGCGGCTGGGCGGTGTCAACCTGCAGGCGGACGACGATCTCAGCGTGCTGATCGCTCAGTTCACGAGCCTCGAGACGGAGAAGTCCGACGTCGAGCAAGCGGTCGGCAAGCTGCGCGGCGCCATCGGCCAGTTGAACCGCGAAGGCAAGAAGCGGCTCGACGAGGCATTCGAGACCGTGAACGGCCACTTCCAGAGCTTGTTCACGACGCTGTTCGGCGGGGGCGAGGCGCGTCTCGAGATGCTCGAGGGCGAGGACCCGTTGGAGGGCGGGCTCGAGATCATCGCCAAGCCGCCAGGTAAGAAGCCGGCGACACTCTCGCTCTTGTCGGGCGGCGAGCAGTCGCTGACGGCCATGAGCCTCATCTTCGCGGTGTTCCTCACAAACCCGTCGCCCATCTGCGTGCTCGACGAGGTGGATGCGCCGCTCGACGATTCGAACGTCGACCGCTTCTGCACGCTCATGGAGAAGATGGCCCACGACACCGACACGCGCTTCCTGGTCATCACCCACCATCCCATGACCATGACCCGCATGAATCGCCTGTTCGGAGTGACGATGGCGGAGAAGGGCGTCTCTCAGCTCGTCTCCGTGGACCTCGAGACGGCCCAGAGCTACCGCGAGGCCGTGTAGTCGGGTTCCTGGTCTTCTCGCGAGGCCTCGAGGGGGCCTGCGCGGTTTCGCCGTACCCTCGCAAGCCCCGCAAAATATGGCCTTTGCTTGACACCCCTGGGGGTGGCCCATATGGTGCGCCGCGATTGCCGTCCCCTGGGTCTCAAAATCGCGTCCTGTCGAGGAAAACCCATGCCGGATCAGGCCAAAGGGCCCGCTCCCGAGAAGGGGCAGTTGAGCCCGGAGGAGATCGCCGCGTTCGAGCGGCGAGTTCATGATCTGGGATCGGAGATCGACCGGGCGCAGGGGGGCAAGCGAGCCGAGCTAACCGCCCAGGAGGAAAAGGCGATTCGCGGGCGCGGCATGGCCTACGGCCTCAGGATGTCGTCCGAGCTGGTGGCGGCCATTCTGGTCGGTGGGTTGATCGGCTATGCGCTCGACCGGCTCATCGGAACGACGCCTTGGCTGTTCCTGGTGTTCTTCATGCTGGGGGTCGCTGCGGGCATTCTCAACGTCACGCGGGCGTTTCAGAGGATGCAGGACGAGATCAAGCGGGAGACGGGCGGCGACATAGGCCATTCGATCCCGGACGACGATGATTGAGGGTGAGGGACTGACGTGGCAGCAGAGCATTCAGGCGGCGGGGGGATGCCCGATCCGATCCACCAGTTCGAGATCAAGCGCCTCTTTCCGCTCGAGTACAACGGGTACGACATCTCGTTCACCAACTCGTCGCTGTTTCTCGTTCTGGCGCTGGTGCTGATCCCGGCGTTCCTGATGCTCGCGATGCGCAAGCGCGCGCTCGTGCCCTCGCGCCTGCAGTCCGTCGCGGAGACGGCCTACGAGTTCGTCGCCGGCATGGTGCGCGAGAGCATCGGCGAGCAGGGCATGAAGTTCTTCCCGCTCGTGTTCACGCTGTTCATCCTGATCTTCACCTTGAACATGCTCGGCATGATCCCGGGTGGCTTTACGGTGACGAGCCATCTCGCCATAACGGCGGCGCTCGCCGGCCTCGTGTTCCTGACCGTCCTCATCGTCGGATTCGCCAAGAACGGGCTCCACTTCCTGAGCCTGTTCGTGCCGTCGGGCGTGCCGATCTTCGTGCTTCCGCTCGTGGTGCTGATCGAGATCATCTCGTTCCTGTCGCGCCCCTTGAGCCACTCGGTACGCCTCTTCGCCAATATGCTGGCCGGCCACATCACGCTCAAGGTGTTCGGCGGCTTCGTCGTCATGCTGCTCGGCGCAGGCGGAGCCTATACCGCCCTCTCGGTGCTGCCGCTCACGATGGCGACGGCGCTGACCGCGCTCGAGTTTCTCGTCGCTTTCCTGCAGGCCTACGTCTTCACGATGCTGACCTGCATGTACCTCAACGACGCGCTGCATCCCGGACACTGACGGAAGTAGCGCGCATCGGATCCGATCCAAACGCTCAATCGAAGGGAGAACTTCCATGGATCCAGCTTCAGCGAAGCTTATCGGCGCCGGCCTTGCCGCCATCGGCACGGGCGCAGCCGCCATCGGCGTCGGCAACCTGTTCGGCCAGTTCCTGCAGGGCGCGCTGCGCAATCCGTCGGCTGCCGACGGCCAGTTCGGCCGCCTGATCTTCGGCTTCGCCGTGACGGAAGCCCTCGGCATCTTCGCGCTTCTGATCGCCTTCCTCTTGCTCTTCACCTGATCGAGCCTTCCTCTGCGGGCGGGCCGGGGCTCTTCGCGAGCCCCGGCGCCGCATCGCAAGTAGATCTCGCCGGACGCTTGGAACCTGGTCATGGCTGCCGAAACCGAGACGACCCTCCACGAGGGAACGGAAGTCCCGCACGACGCGGGGCACGCCAAGGTGTTCCCGCCCCTCGATCCGACGACCTTCACACCTCAGCTTTTCTGGCTGGCGGTGACGTTCGTTGCGCTCTATGTCATCCTCTCGCGCTTCGCGCTTCCCAAGATCGGCGAGGTGATCGAGGAGCGCGCCGACCGGATCAAGCGCGACCTCGAGGCGGCCGAGCGCCTCAAGGGGGAGACGGAGAAGGCGCTCCAGGCCTACGAGAAGGCGTTGGGAGACGCGCGGGCCAACGCTTCGGCTCTCGCCCGCCAGACTCGTGAGAAGCTCGCTGCCGAGACCGAGGCCGAGCGGAGCAAGGTCGAGGGGGCGCTCGCGCAGAAGCTTGCCGGCGCCGAGAAGGCCATTGCAGCAACCAAGGCCAAGGCGCTGGCGAGCGTCAACGAGATTGCGGCGGGGACCGCGGGAGAGGTCGTGAGCCGTCTCACAGGCAAGAACGTCTCTTCCGACGAGGTGAGGCGCGCTCTAGAAGCCGCCGCAGGCGAGTGAGGTCAATCGATGCTCGATCCACAGGGTGCAGAATTCTGGGTGCTCGTGTCGTTCCTCATCTTCATGGGGATCCTGCTCTACTTCAGAGTGCCCGGATTGATCGGCAAATCGCTCGACACGCGGGCTGATACCATCAAGAAGCAGCTCGACGACGCCCGCCGCCTGCGCGATGAGGCGCAGAAGCTGCTCGCCGACTACCAGAGGCGCTCGCGCGAAGCAGAGGACGAGGCCAAGGGCATTATCGAGCAGGCGAAGCGCGAAGCCGAGACGCTGGCTGCAGAGACGCGGAGGAGCCTCGCCGAAAGCCTCGAGCGGCGCACCAAGGCGGCCGAGGACAAGATCGCGCGCGCCGAGGCTCAGGCCTTGAGCGAGGTGCGGTCGACGGCCGTCGATGTCGCGCTCGCGGCTGCCGAGAGGATCATCCGTTCTCAGGTGTCCGGTGCCGCCGCGAGTGAGCTCATCGACGAGAGCATCCGCGATTTGAAGGGCCGTCTCAACTGAAGTGCCAGGGCCCTCGGCTCAGGACCACGTTTTAGCCTCGCCAACGGATCGCCTCGTGTCCTCATGCGTCCGGTTCCTGGGCATCGCCGCCAACCGCTCACGAAGCGGTAGCGATTTTGACCCAGAACGGCCTCTCCACTTTCGGACTACACGTCAGCTGATCTCCCGAATAGCCGACGTTGCGTGCGAAGCAATAGCCTAAGCGGCCGAACGTCCGCCGCGTGAGTCGGATTTGGATTGGGAAACCAGCAGGGCGTGATGTCGCGCCCAGATCGCCTGTAGGGCTTTGGGGCGGCTCACGGGCTTCTTGGTAGTGAAAGTTCTGGCAATGGCCACGACCTCAGCATTCGAAATCGCTGTATCGTTCTCCAGTTCTCCGTAGGGCACTGTAAAGCCCTCATCGCCAAGGCACTCTTCAAGGCGTTTCACGAACGCGCGCACTACATCTGGCCGGGCTGCAACGGTTGCCTTCTTGCTCGCTTTCGGCGCATTCAAGAGGGCAATGGCCGACATAGCAAACGCATGGGTATCCGATGCGCCATGGGAGGCGACAATCGAGCTAAGCGAATCCAGCAGCCCAGAAAACTTCGCGGCCCCCGCTGACTTCGCAAACGCGCTTGCCTTGTGAAGGACAGCAGTCAGCTCATGTGAGCCCGTCCCCTGCATTGTGGACAGCTTCTTCAGCGTCGCCGCAGTCGTCTTTTCGGGTGACTGCGCGAAGATCGTTGCCAGCACCCCAACGTCCTGTGATGCTACGAGCTGCGACAGCTTGGTGAGAGCAGCTGCAAAGTCCTTCGGTGTCATGCCGCCTGATCTCCTCACTCATGAGCCTGTGGCTTGGGGAGCCCGATCTGGTTGGCGACGTATTCAGCAAGGCTACCCATAGCCTCGCGAATCTGCCTCTGCCGGGCACCGTTGCCCATGTTAAGATAAGCGATTCCTTCGTTCGCGTCGTTTACAAATGCGGTGCTTTCCCGCATGAAATGTTGAACATCCAGCAAGCCGCTGGGAAAATTGCGCTTTCGTAGTGCGTCGGCGATCCGCTCACGGGCGTCGCGCTCGGCCTGGCGATCCACGTTACTACTTACCATAGTGCCGACAACGCCGACATACGACAGCTTGGGGCAAATCCCTTCCTTCTTTAGGGTTTCGACTTCCTCGCAGTACGCGACCACGGCTTCTGCCGAAGGAGTATCCAGAATAGTCGGGACGAGCAGGTGTGTTGCAGCGCAAAAGGCCTGAATCACACCCGTAGTCACACGCGGCGGGGAATCGATAATGATGACGTCGAAGGCATCTCTAACGGCCTTGGTCTGCAACAGTTCGGCGAGATTGTACCGAACATCCCTGCGCAAAAATAGACGCCCTAGCAGTAGATCAGCCAACCTCTTGTGCCAATGCTTGCTGCGAAGTGGCGCACAGCTGAGCAACCACTCAATGACGAGGCGATTGTCCGCCTGCGCAAGGTCGTAGTAGGCAGGGATAATCTTGAGACGCGGTTCGCCCGGAACTTCGCGCGCACACTGAACGAAGAGACTAGGCTCAAGGTCGCCGCTGATCGCGCGCGTCGCAAGAGAATCTTGGCCCTTTCGTGCCCAGTCGGCAACTGAGCGCAACGCCATGCTTGACAACGTGCCCTGGTAGTCGAGGTCAATGAGGAGAACCCTCTTTTTCCATTCTCGCGCCCAGTAGGCGGCCAAGTTGGCCGCCAACGTCGTCTTGGCCACACCTCCCTTGTTGTTGCCCACAACCAAGACGCGCGTGCCGAAATTGTCTTCATAATTCTCTGGTTTTGAGGTTGGCTGCAACCACAGCCCCTTCCCCTCTTGTGGGCCGTCCTTGGTGCGCTCCCGAGCGACGGCGGCCAGCGCATGGGATCGACTTTTGAGGAAGCAGCTAAAGATCAGCAACTGCCGCCAGAAAAGCCGTCCGAAGATAATTCCGAGTACAGTCACTATCGCGATAGAAGGCTCTTTGCCCACCAAGTCGATGAGCCAATAGTATGCTTCCATGGCCTCCGTCCCCGTACGCAAATACTCGCTTCACAAATAACTTCATGTCGCAGTGTTCGCAATGAATCCCTGGATAGTTTGCGTGGTGGTGGCTGCAATGCGTCGAGGATGGCCGGTTCCGGTCAGGGCAGACGTGAGCAGAGCGCGCGGAGATTGCAGAGATTGGCCCGTCGCGCAGCCCGCCAAGATTCGGCTTTCAGGGTGAAGCCGCCGCTCTGGCTAGGCCTCACCGGCAGAGCTTCACCCTTAAGCACCGGGTATCCTCCCGGGGCAATCGCTCATACCGGTGTGCGTTTGGTTCGCTAGTGTGATGATTCCGAAGTTCGCATTCATGTGGCCGCCAAATCGAGTTGCGAACTTCGGAATCTGAATCACACTAGAAAACAAATACTTGGCTAGTGTCCTTATCGTTCGCGAAGTCCGCCAAGATCGTGCCGCAGGTGGTTACGAACTTCGCGAACGGGACACTAGCCGGCCACTACACTGCCGTCATCGCCGTCCCGGCCTGCGCCGGGATAAAATCCGGCGGCGACCCGTCCAATAAGGCCCAGGAGAAATCTGCTGCTGGGAGAGGCCGCCGCCTGCGCAGCGGTGACGAGGGGGTGAGGGCGGTCAATCAATCTGGACGGCCGTATCACTCTCTTTTTGTGAGAGTCTGGGCCCGGCCGGCGCAAGTCACGTTGCAGCCGCTGAGCAGCGCCGTAAGCTATCCGGCGTTCGGGACGCTGCGGTCGAAGCCGACGAAGACCTCGAACTCGCCGGCGCGCGCGCCCTCGGGCACAGGTATCGTGACGGTGCGTACGGCCGAGAAGTAGCCGATCGGGTTCTCGACGGCGACGGACGCCTCCACCTTGGCCTGCTCGGCGCCGATCTTCTCGCGCTTGGCATCGGTCACGAAGACGTTGACCGGAAGCATGACCGGCCCTGATTTTCCGCGCGGACCGAGCAGGACGCGGCCGGAGAATCCGTAGCGTATGGTGACGCGGCCCGGCTCAACGGTGCATTCGCGAGCGGTCTTGGTGATCTCGCCACGATGCATGATGGCCAAGCCATCGCCGACCCGGCCAGGTTCGTAGATGGTGACGTTGTTGTCGCGCGGCCATACGGTGACCTTGGGGCAGCCGGGCGCGGCCTCGATGGCGCCGGTTGCGGGCGACCCGTCCGTGTTCTTGGCGGCGGCCAGGAGCTGCTCCTCGTTGACCTTGGCGGTGCCAGCAGTCTCGCTCGAGCTCGAGCCGCCGAAGACACTGGAGCCGAGCCCCGAGGTCAGCGAGCTGAGACCGCACCCTCCCGCGCCCACGGACAAGGCCGCAGCCACCAGAGCCGCCGCGGAGCGCCGGACGAGAAACGTCTTCGATTGCGTCATCAGGCTCCCACCCGCATAATCCTTGTCCGGAGGCGCTGCTGCCTCAGTCGCGCGCCGTGCGTTCGAACGCCGCTTCCCACCGGGACGACTCGACCTTATCACCTCGAAGTGCGCCGGGCCAAGCAAACCGGCGCCGCGATTCAGGGTACAGGATCTTATCTGGCGATGGTCAATGAGAAAGTCCAGGCGTCCGCTCAAGTCCGCCGGCCGCTCGAGGTGCTCCTGGCCGCGCCACGCGGCTTCTGCGCCGGCGTCGATCGCGCGATCCAGATCGTCGAGCTTGCGCTCGCCAAGTTCGGGGCTCCGGTCTTTGTCCGACATGAGATCGTCCACAATCGATTCGTGGTCGATGCCCTAAGGGCGAAAGGTGCCGTTTTTGTGGACGAACTCAACGAGATACCTGAAACCAGCCAACCCGTGATCTTTTCGGCACACGGGGTGCCGAGGGCGGTCGTGGACAGCGCCAGATCGCGCAACATGTTCGCCATCGATGCCACCTGTCCGCTGGTCTTCAAGGTGCACATCGAGGCGGCGCGGCACTTCGAGCAGGGGCGGGAGATCGTTCTCGTCGGCCATGCCGGCCACCCCGAGGTCGAGGGCACGATGGGGCAGCTGCCGCCCGGCGCGGTAACCTTGATCCAATCCGTGTCCGACGCCCGGGCATTCCGGCCACGGGACCCGTCGCAGCTCGCATTCGCCACTCAGACCACGCTCTCGGTCGACGACACGGCGGACATCGTCGCGGTGCTGAAAGAGCGGTTCCCGTCGATCGCCGGTCCGCATAAAGAGGATATCTGCTATGCGACCACGAACCGTCAGGCGGCGGTCAAGGCGATTGCGGGGCGCATCGGGCTCCTGCTCGTCGTGGGCGCGCCGAACTCGTCGAACTCTCTGCGGCTGGTCGAGGTGGCCGAGAGGGAAGGTTGCGCGAGGGCCGTTCTCATTCAGCGGGCGGCCGACATCGACTGGGCGAGCTTCGATGGCGTCGGCACGGTCGGCGTCACGGCCGGGGCCTCGGCGCCCGAGGTGCTGGTGGACGAGGTCATTGATGCGCTTCGCCGGCGGTTTGATGTGACGGTCGAGCTCATCACGACAGCGGTCGAGCGCATCGCCTTCAACGTGCCGCGTGAGCTGAGAGAGCCTGCCGCCGCAGGCGAGGGGAGCTGAGCGCATGGCGGTCTACACCGAGGTGACGGACGAGGAGCTCGCGCGCTTCGTCGACAGCTACGGGCTTGGCGAGCTCCTTTCCTACAAGGGCATCGCGGAGGGGGTCGAGAACACCAACTATTTTCTGCACGTGAGCCGCGGCACCTACATCCTGACGCTCTATGAGAAGCGCGTCGCCCGCGAGGACCTGCCGTTCTTTCTCGGTCTCATGGAGCACCTCGCCTCGCGCGGGATCTCCTGCCCGCAACCGGTGCGCAACAGGGACGGTGAGGCCTTATCCGAGCTCGCCGGCCGGGCGGCGGCCATCGTCACCTTCCTCGAGGGCTTTTGGGTGCGCCGGCCCCGGCCCGAGCATTGCGCCGCAGTGGGGAGGGCGCTCGCAGGCCTGCATGTTGCCGGCGAGGGATTTCAACTGAAGCGTAAGAACGCGCTGGGCCTCGAGGGCTGGCGGCCCCTCTTTCAGCGCTTCCAGTCGCGCGCAGACGAGATCGCCCCAGGACTCGGTCGCCTGATCGAGGACGAGCTCGGCCGCCTCGAAGCCGGATGGCCCAAGGGCCTGCCGGCCGGCGTGATCCACGCCGATCTCTTTCCCGACAACGTCTTCTTCATCGGCGAAAAGCTTTCCGGGCTGATCGACTTCTATTTCGCCTGCAACGACGCCTTTGCCTTTGACCTCGCCATCTGCCTCAACGCGTGGTGCTTCGAGCCGGATTACGCTTTCAATGTCACCAAGGGCCGCGCTCTTTTGCGGGGCTATGACGAGGTGCGCCGGCTCGCGCGCGAGGAGCGCAGTGCCCTGCCGGAGCTCGCGCGCGGCGCTGCGATGCGGTTTCTGCTGACGCGCTCCTACGACTGGCTCAACACCGCGAAGGACGCGCTCGTCACTCCGCACAATCCCCTCGACTATGTGCGCCGCCTGCGGTTTCACCAGAAGGTGCGCTCGATCGCGGATTACGGCCTCGAGGATGCGCCATGAGCGGGCAGCGCGAAGGAGTGAAGACTCGTCATGGGCATGCCCCGGTCGTCATCTATACGGACGGCGCGTGCTCAGGTAATCCCGGGGCCGGCGGCTGGGGGGCGATCCTGATGTCAGGGAGGCACCGCAAGGAGATCAAGGGCGGCGAGGCCCTGACGACCAATAACCGGATGGAGCTACTTGCCGCCATCGCTGCGCTCGAAGCGCTGAAGCGGCCGAGCCGTGTCGAGCTTCATACAGACAGCCAGTATGTCAGGAACGGCATCACGCAGTGGATCCACGGCTGGAAGACGAACGGATGGCGCACGGCCGACAAGAAGCCCGTAAAGAACATGGAGCTGTGGCAGCGCCTCGACGCCTTGCGCGAGCGCCACGAGATTGCGTGGCATTGGGTGAAGGGCCACGCCGGAGATCCCGAGAACGAGCGCGCTGACGAGCTCGCCCGCGAGGGGCTCGCGGATGTGCGCAGCTCATGACTTCTCCACAAGGTCCGCTGACGACGGGCAAGGCCTTGACTTGGGCCGGTTCCTGAAGTGCATCCGGCCGGCGCCGGCACCCTGCTCCTATAAGGAGGCACGGAGTCTTGCATCAGGAAGCCGCGAGGCGGCCACGCGCCAGCCGAGGCGAGGACTGCAGATCCGGCGGCCGGCTCGCCTACTTCACGCCCAGGAGCTCCACGTCGAACATCAGCGTCGCGTTGGGCGGAATGACGCCGCCGGCGCCGCGCCGGCCGTAGCCGAGCTCGGGCGGAATGATGAGCGTGCGCCTGCCGCCGACCTTCATGGTGGCCACGCCTTCGTCCCATCCCTTGATGACCTGGCCTACTCCGATCTGGAACTCGAACGGCTCTCCGCGATCGACCGAGCTGTCGAACTTCCGGCCCTTGATGCCGTTCTCACGCAGCCAGCCCGTGTAGTGCATGACGCAGATCTGCCCGGTCTTGGGCGAAGGCCCGGTGCCGGGGTGTGTGTCGATGATCTCGAGGCCGGAGGCGGTGGTCATGGCTTGGGGAGCTCCTGATTGTCCGGCCGAGGCCGTTTCAATGACTGTGGTCGAGGCCGCGACGGCGAGGGCGAGGCCGAGCGCACCGAGGACGCGTGTCATGGATGGCATTCAGGGCTCCTCGATGGGGGTGGTCTGAACCGAAGCGGCTCTCGTTGCGCGGCGACAATAAAGGTCCTCACTACTCTTGAGCAAATACTGTTGGGGCACCCCACAAATCGGTCTCGTCGCTCTCGGTGATGCGCACGGAGACGATGTCGCCGGGCTTGAGGCCAGTTTCGCCATTGAGGAACACACTGCCATCGATCTCCGGGGCGTCCCACTTTGAGCGGCCGATGGCGCCTTCGCCGTCCACTTCGTCGATCAAGACGGGAATTGTCCGGCCGACCTTTCCGGCGAGCAGCGTGCGTGAAATCTCTTGCTGGGTTTGCATGAAGCGGTGCCAGCGTTCTTCTTTCACCGCCTCCGGCACGGCACCCGGCAGCGCGTTGGCCGCCGCGCCCGCTACCCCCTCGTACTTGAAGCAGCCGGCGCGGTTGATCATCGCCTCGCGAAGCCACTCGAGCAGGAACGCGAAATCCTCCTCCGTCTCGCCGGGGAAGCCGACGATGAAGGTCGAGCGGATGGCGAGATCGGGGCACGTCTTGCGCCACGCCGCGATGCGCGCCGCCGTTTTCTCCTGATGCGCGGGCCGGCGCATGGCTTTCAGCACCGAAGGCGAGGCGTGCTGGAAGGGGATGTCGAGATAGGGAAGGATCTTGCCCTCGGCCATGAGCGGGATCACATCATCGACGTGCGGGTAGGGGTAGACGTAGTGGAGCCGCACCCACGCGCCGAGAGAGCCCAACGCCTGGCACAAATCGAGAAAGCGGGCTTTGAGCGGTGAACCCTTCCAGGTGCTCTCGGCATATTTGATGTCGAGGCCATAGGCGCTCGTGTCCTGGCTGATGACGAGCAGCTCCTTCACGCCCGCGCGGACCAGCCGCTCGGCCTCCCGCATCACATCTGACGCCGGACGCGAGACAAGATCGCCGCGCAAGGACGGGATGATGCAGAACGAGCAGCGGTTGTTGCAGCCTTCCGAGATTTTCAAATAGGCGTAGTGGCGCGGGGTCAGGTGCAGGCCTTCGGGCGGCACGAGATCGACGTAAGGGTCGTGCAGCGGCGGCACGGCGTCATGCACGGCCAGGACCACCTGCTCGTATTGATGGGGTCCGGTGACGGCGAGCACGCCCGGATGCAGGGCGCGGATGCGCCCCTCCTCGACCCCCATGCAGCCGGTGACGATGACGCGGCCGTTCTCGGCCATCGCCTCGCCGATCGCGTCGAGACTTTCCGCTTTGGCGCTGTCGAGGAAGCCGCAGGTGTTGACGACCACGACGTCGGCCTTGGCGTAGTCGCCCGCGACCTCGTAGCCCTCCGAGCGCAGCTTCGTGATGATGCGCTCGCTGTCGACCAGCGCCTTCGGGCAGCCGAGCGAGACCAAGCCGACCTTGGGGGCCTTGGACTCGGGACTGCGCGCTTTGGAAGGCGCCTCCACCGGCTTTCCGGTCGGCCTGACTTGTGCTTTCGCGGTCATTCTCAAACAGGGTTGCGTGCGGATTGGGGGTTGCCGCCCGGCATTTCAGGTCCGCGCCAGCGGACGTGTGAGACGCTCGGATGCTCTCCTATGCGTGAGAAAGCGGGCGAGCTCAAGAGCAGGGGTGTTGCGGCCCTTTGGGGTGCCGGCCACTGGCGTCAAGGCTCGGGACCGGCTCGTGCCTCAGATCTTCTGATTCCACTGCCCCACCTCGGGGAACCTGGCGAGGCGCGCCTCGATGTCGCGGAAGATCGCGATCTTGTTGGCCTCGGAGACGGGGCTCTCGACCACCACGACCAGCTCCGGCTTGTTGGAGGAAGCGCGGACCAGGCCCCAGGTCCCATCCTCGAGCGTGACACGCACGCCGTTCACGGTCACGAGGTCGCGGATTTTCTGCCCCGCGACCGTGCCGCCCGATTTGGCGAGGGCCTCGAAGCCGGCGACGATTTCCTCGACCACTCCGTACTTCCTCTCATCATCGCAGTGGGGCGACATGGTGGGGGCCTGATAGGTCCTCGGCAGGGCGCGCTTCAAGTCCGCCATGCTCGCTCCGGGGGCGCGATCGAGCATGTCGCACACGGCGAACGCGGCGACAAGCCCATCGTCGTAGCCGCGGCCGAGCGGCGGCTGGAAGAAATAGTGCCCGCTCTTCTCGAATCCGACGAGCGCCTTCTGCTCGAAGGTGTACCGCTTCATGTAGGAATGGCCCGTCTTCCAGTAGAGCGTCCTCGCACCGTTGGCGGTGAGCACGGGATCGGTCATGAAAAGGCCCGTCGACTTCACGTCGGCGACGAAAAGGGCGTTCTTGTGCCGGACCGAGATGTCGCGCGCGAGCATCACGCCGACCGTATCGGCGAAGATCTCGTGGCCCTCGTTGTCGACGACGCCGCAGCGGTCGCCGTCGCCGTCGAAGCCCAGGCCCACGTCGGCCTCGTGCGTGATGACGGCCTCCGAGATGGCATGAAGCATCTTCATGTCCTCGGGGTTGGGATTGTAGCGCGGGAAGGTGTGGTCCGGCTCGCAGTCGAGCGCCACCACCTCGCAGCCGATGGCCTCGAGCGCCTCGGGTGCAAAGGCGCCTGCGGTTCCGTTGCCGCACGCCGCCACCACTTTGAGGCGGCGCTTCAGCTTGGGCCGGCTCGTGAGCGCCCTCAGGTAGCGCTCGGCCAGATCAGGAACGAACAGATAGCGTCCGCCGTCCGAGGTCTTGTAAGCCCCTGTGAGCACGATCTCCTTGAGCCGGCTCATTTCGTCCGGGCCGAACGTCAGCGGGCGCGACAGGCCCATCTTGATTCCGGTCCAGCCGTTGTCGTTATGGGAGGCGGTCACCATCGCCACGCCTTCGACGTCGAGCTCGAATTGCGCGAAGTAGGCCATTGGCGAGAGGGCGAGGCCGATGTCATGCACCTCACACCCGCCGGCAAGCAGGCCGGTGATGAGGGCCTGCTTCACGCTCGCCGAGTACGAGCGGTAGTCGTGTCCGACCACGAGACGCTTCCTGACGCCCCGCTCGGCAAACAGTGTGGCCATGCCAAGTCCGACGGCATTGAGCCCCATCAGGTTGATCTCTTGCGGGAAGAGCCAGCGCGCATCGTACTCGCGAAAACCGGTCGGCTTGACGAGAGGCAGGCGCTCGAAGTCGGCCGTGTTGGGTTTGAGGTCGGCGCGCGGGGTGGGAAGCATCGGAGAGGCCTTGGCGGTGAGCTCGGATTGCACGGCGGCGCGGCGCGCACCCGTGTGCTCGCGAATCGGGACGAATACGCCAGTCTTTGTCATGGGGATCTTGTCGCGAGAATGGCGCGCGCTCAGTCGTCGAGGACCAGCGTGCCGGAGCGCATGTCGACGCGGTCGAGGCGGGAGAGGAAGCTCATACCGAGCAAAGAGGTTTGGAGCCGTCCCTCCTCGCTCACCACGCCCTCGACGTTACGGACCGTGATGTCGCCGATGCTGACGCGGTCGAGCATGACGGGAGCGACGCGGGCGACGCCATTGGCGGTTCCGACCGTGTGCGTGAAGTCGCTGCGCTTCAAGTAGATGCCGGCCCGCTCGGCATCCTCGTAGGTGAGCGCGACGAGGGTTGCGCCCGTATCGACCAGAACCTCGATCTCGCGGCCGTTGACCTCGGCCTCTGCATGATAGTGTCCGCTGTCGCTGGCCCGCAGCTCGACCGTGCCCTCGGAGGGCCGTTCGCTGGTGCTTGCCGTGGCATCCTTGCTCTGTGTTGCGGCGACAGCCGTGCCGGCCTGTTGATCGATCAAAGCCCGGATGGAATCGGAATGGGCAACGCCGAGAGCAAGGGCGGTCGCCACGGCGCCCAGCTTCAACACCTCGCTCATGAGCGAATTCGTGCCGCTCGACATTGGATGCCTCGTCTCAACATCGACCGCCGGGCGGCCTCTGCCGGAAAGCAGGGCTCAGCCGCGGATCGTCAGGAAATCCCCGGAGAACTCATAAGAGCGCAAACGCCTTAAGAAACTCATACCGAGCAAGCTTTCCTTAAGGGTTCCGGGCTTGGCAACGAGAGCCTCCACGCCCTCGAGCACGATCGGGCCAATCGCAATGCGGGCGACGCGAGCCGGTGCGGCAAAGGTCGCTCCATTCGCCGTGTCGACCGGCACGGTGAACGACAGCGACGAGGTGTCGATGCCGGCGCGCGCTGCATCCGTTGCCTTGAGAACGACGGTCGATGCGCCGGTGTCGACCAGAAGGCTCATGGTCTGACCATTGACCTCGGCTCGCGCTACGAAATGGCCGCTCGACTGGCGCCGCATGCGGACCGAGCGCTCGCCTGCAGCAGCATCCGGCTCCTCGAGGCCATGCCCCGGGGGCAGCACCTCGCCGGCAACCCGGTAGAATGCCGTCCTGATCTCGCCGCGGAATGCGTAGCCGGTGAGGAGCAAGAGAGCGAGCCCGACCCAGATCGCGGCATGAGCGAGGGCCTGCGAGGCCCTGCCGCGATAGTCGCCGGCAAGCGTCCAGAGATAGAGCAGAACGAGCGCTCCCATGCCCGCGATGTAGATGATCTTGCCGGCGTCGAGTCCCGGCCCGCCCTCACCGGCGCCGCCAAGAGCGACGAAGGCCGCAGCCAGGAGTGCGAGCACGATCAATAGCCAGCCGAGCATGGGGTCTCACCTCGCGGACTTGCTTCTGCGCCCTGGCAGCTCTGCCATGATGCGCCGGCGCTCGGCCGCGGTCATGCGGGACCAGGAGACGATCTCCTCTATGGTTCGCGCACAGCCTTCGCACAGGCCGGTCTCCTGGCTCATCACGCAGATGCTGACGCACGGGGTTTCCATCGGGGTCTCGGGACCTCTACAGCCGGGCTCGGTCGTGTACTTAGGCGCTTGGAGCCGCTTCTGCAATCTTGCCCCTGAAAAGCGCGACCGCTTCAATGCTGCGTCATGCGGGCGGCCCGGCGGCGGGCGTCGTCCAGGGCGTTGCGCGACTGGGGAGATTTGAGTCGCGGCTGGCGTGGTGAGCGGCTGCCCGTTTCCGGTTGACGATGGCGTTCATGCCCCAAGGGCTGCAAAGGCAGCAGGGAGGCGAGCGTGCGCTCCTTGGGGAGCTTGACGATGGCTTCCGTCCCCTTGCGCAGCTCGGAGCGCAGGTCGAACGTGCCGCCGTGCATCTCGACCAGGTTCTGAACGATCGGCAGCCCGAGGCCGGTGCCGCCTTCGGCCGTCTCGTGCGCGAGCGAGCCCTGGCCGAAGGCCTGGAGGACCTTCGGGATCTCCTCGGCCGGAATGCCGGGCCCCGTGTCGCGGACGGAGAGAATCTGGCCCCCGTCCCAGTCGCCTTCGACCGTAACCGTGATGCGTCCGCCGCGGGGCGTGAACTTCAGCGCGTTGGACATGAGATTGAGACACACTTGCCTCAGCGCCCGCTGGTCGGCCCACACCTGGGGAAGATCGGCCGCGTAGCTCTCGACGAGCTCGAGGCCCTTGCTTTCGGCCTTGAGCTTCAACAGCCGGTGACAGTCCTCGGCAACGTCGATCAGGCGAACGGGCTCCTCGTGCAGCTCGTAACGGCCCGCCTCGATGCGCGAGAGATCGAGGATCTCGTTGATGAGATGCAGGAGATGGCGGCCGCTTTCGTAGATGTTGCCGGCATACTCCCGGTAGGTCGGGTTCTGAATGGGGCCCATGACCTCGGTCTTCATGACCTCGGAGAAACCCATGATGGCGTTGAGAGGCGTCCTCAGCTCGTGGCTCATGGTCGCGAGGAAGCGCGACTTGGCCTTGTTCGCCGTCTCGGCGCGCCGCCGCGCCTCGTCAGAAACGAGCCTGGCCTGCTCCAGCTCGGCAATCAGCGCTTCCTTCTGCGCCCGGTATTCCAGCATGGCGACGGCGGTCTGATTGAGGCCCTTGGCAAGGGAGACGAAATAGACGTGGACGCCGACGGCCATCGAGGTCAGCGCGAAATAGAACGGGTCGTTCAGCATCAGGAGGCGGCCGACGACGGCGAGCGTCATCGGGATCGTGCCGATGTAGAGAATGCTCATGATGGGTGCCGCAAACGTCATGCGGATGGCGAGCACGACGATGAGCGTGGCGAACAGGAACACGTGCGAGGAGAAGGCGGCCGGGTGCGCTCCACCTTGCGAGACGATGCCGACCAGGGCGAAACCGGCCCATGTGAGGCCGTTCAGGAGCTCCGTCATCTCGAAGCGCCGCCGCCAGACCTTGACGTCGACCTCGGCGCGCGGGATTGCGTTGAAGCGCCGGCACAGCTCGAGAAGCAGCACCTTTGCGGCGATCACCAGGACGAGCCAGATGGCGCCCTGCACCTTCGGCGCCCAGAACATGGAGGCGAGCGCAAAGATGGCCGATAGCGCCCACATGGTCGCGGCGGCGCTCTGCTCGTTGCGAACGAACATGCAGAGGAGGTCGTACTCGAACTCCGGCTTGATGCCGTGAGCCTCGGCCAGCCGCTCGCGGGCCTGACGCAGGTCCTCGCGCGTGCGCAGGCGCGATAGGCGCTGGTCGCGAAGCCGGGCGTACTCGTCGGCTGTGGATTTGTTCTCCATACTGTCCGTTGGCTCCGGCGCATGCGGCTCTTGGCGCCGGCCGGAACGGCAATCGTTCGGCCAGGGCCAGCCGTGGCGGGACTGTTCCTCCATGTTCAGAATTCAGCCCAATTGGCTAACGTACGGTTTATTCGCCGGAATTTTGAGATGAGGCGCAGATGCAAGTCGCGAAAGTCCGGCTCTTGTCCCGGCACAAGAGACGTCCCCTGCTTCTGGCTCGGGCGGTCGTAGCGATCCTCGCCGAGGATGGCGGGTTGGGGGGCTCTGGAGATCCCCCTCAACGGCTTCGACGCTCCGGAAGGGCGGCAGACGTGCACGCGGTACGGCCGGGCAGCACGTAGCACGTAGGGCGGATTAGCGTAGCGTAATCCGCCACTTTTCCTGAGCAGGATGCATTCGGCGGATTACGGCGCGAAGGCGCGCCTAATCCGCCCTACGGGCTGCGCGTAATCCGCCACTTTTCCTGAGCAGGATGCATTCGGCGGATTACGGCGCGAAGGCGCGCCTAATCCGCCCTACAGGCTGCGCGTAATCCGCCACTTTTCCTGAGCAGGATGCATTCGGCGGATTACGGCGCGAAGGCGCGCCTAATCCGCCCTACGGGCTACGGGCTACGTGCTGAGCCTGTCCGGGGAGGGATGGGGGCGGCTGTTCCCCAGGGAACAGCCGGTGTTTTCTTGAGCTGTCATCTGATGTAGTTCGGGGAATGGGAAGCTCAGGGTAGAGGCATGAAGCTCAGGGTCATCGGCTGCAGCGATGCGTTCGGGAGCGGCGGGCGCTTCCACACCTGCTTTCACGTTGCAGGGGATGGCATCCGGTTCCTCATCGACTGCGGAGCCACCACGCTGCTCGGCCTCGAGCGAGAAGGGATCGACCCCAACAGCATCCCCGCGATCTTCGTCACGCACCTCCATGGCGATCACTTCGCAGGTCTCGTCTGGTGGCTCATCCATGCCAATCACGTCTCGGGCCGGACGGAGCCGCTCACCGTGACGGGCCCCAGGGGCATAGAGGCGCGCTTCATCACCGCCGCCGAGGCACTTTTTCCGGGCTCGACGTCGACGCCGCGCCGTTTCGAGCTCTCCTTCCTCGAGTACCAGGAGCGCGCTCCCCTCACCGTGGCGGGTGTGTGCGTCACGCCTTATGAGGTGAGCCATCCCTCCGGCGCCCCGCCCTATGCGCTGCGCTTCGACGTCGACGGCAAGGCGATCGCCTTCTCGGGCGATACCGAATGGGTCGAGAGCCTCGTTGCCGCGGCTTCGGGCACCGAGCTCTTCATCTGCGAGTGCTTCGCCTTCGAGCGCGAGGCGCGCTATCATTTGAACTGGCGCACGATCGAGCGCAACCTGGACCGGCTCGGAGCCAAGCGTGTGCTGTTG